>JGI20225J20221_1000088_pt2 | contig 286042 bp, 271 predicted proteins | sample BioMet4_FD_20221 | JGI IMG/M metagenome (IMG submission 20221) | reverse complement strand
CTCCCAGCTGAGCTATACCCCCGTGTGTTCGGAAACCTTTGATTTTACTGGACTTCCGGGCTATTCAATTTTTTTGCTTTCCTCATTGTTGAGGGGTCGCATACCTGAGTGCTTGCGCTCCCAGCTGAGCTACGCCCCCAGGATATGTGCTTTTAAACACCGCAAGTCGTATATTAACAGATTTTTTGGCCGTTGTCAAGAATGAACCGGAGATTGAACGGCTCAATTTATTACATTTTGCCCGCGGGATAAAAGCACCGTACGTTCAGCAAACTGTCAGTTGAGCTTTCCCCCGCTAAAGCTCAGCTTGCTCTCTGTGCCGTTTTTAAGCCGCTTGATGTTCTCGCGGTGCGAGTAGATGAGAAGCAGAGCACACAGCAGGCCGAGTAGGGCCTCAGTTCCCGAGTGTCCGAAAATCAAAAGAGTGACGGGGATGAACAGACTTCCGACCATGGAGCCTAGGGAGACAAATTTTGTAAATACCACGATTACTAGGAATACAGCCCAACAGATGAGCCCTACACGCCAGTCAATCATCCAGGCGATCACGCCTGCGCACATGACGGACTTACCGCCGTGAAAACGGTAGTAGACGGGGTAGACATGCCCCAGCATCGCGCAGAAGCCCGCGAACATCATTCCGACAAGGGGATAGCCGGCTTTCCCCACGAGCCAATGCCCGATTAGAACCGCAGCGACGGTCTTCAGAACGTCGACGATAACAACGATAACAAGACCTTTCGAACCAAAAGTACGGAGAAAATTCGTAAGGCCGGCATTCCCGCTCCCGAATTTGCGTATGTCCTTTTTAAAGACATTCAATGAGGCGATGATTGCTCCGTTGACACCGCCGAGGAGATATGCGGCAACAGCTGTTATTGCCAGATATAGAACAAGATTACTCATTCGCTTTCGCCCTTTTGCCTAACGACGAGGCGTATGGGCGTTCCCTCCAATCCGAAAACGCTTCTGATCTGATTTTCTATATATCTCTGATATGAAAAATGGAAAAGTTCGCGGCTGTTTGCAAAAATGACGAAAGTAGGAGGGCGTATGCCAGTCTGGGTCATATAGTAGATCTTAAGGCGCTTACCCTTGTCGGTGGGGGGCTGTACTCTTGCCTGAGCATCCGCCAGAACATTGTTCAGCATGCCGGTGGTGATACGCATGGCGCTCTGGTCGTTCGCATAATTGACCAATTCAAAGATACGCTCAGTTCGCTGTCCAGTCAAGGCCGAAATAAAAAGAATCGGGGCGTAGGACATAAAACTCAGGTCGCGCATGATATCCGCACGCATTTTGTCCATCGTTTTGGAGTCCTTTTCAATCAGATCCCATTTGTTGACGATGACGACGCTGGCCTTGCCAGCCTCGTGTGCGAGCCCCGCTATTTTCGTATCCTGTTCCGTGACGCCTTCACGGGCGTCGAGCATTATGAGGCAGACGTCGGCGCGCTCAATTGCGAGCTGTGCGCGCATGACGGAGTATTTTTCTATCCGGTCATCCACTCTTGCTTTGCGGCGTATGCCGGCGGTGTCGATGAACACATATTTACCGTAATCGTTGTCGACACGGCTGTCCACGGCGTCGCGCGTGGTACCGGCGATGGAGGAAACGATGCAGCGGTTTTCGCCGAGGATAAGGTTTATCAGAGAGGATTTCCCGACGTTCGGCTTTCCGATAACGGCAACCCTTATGCGGTCGTCCTCATCCTCACCATATTCGCATTTAGGTAAGGCCGACACACAGGCATCCAGCAAATCGCCCGTCCCGTGGCCGTGAACGGCGGAGACTGCAATCGGATCGCCGAGCCCGAGAGAATAAAATTCGTAGAATTGGGGGTCCACGTCGCCTGTCTTGTCCATTTTATTGACTACGAGCACGATGGGCTTTCTTGAGCGGAGCAAAAGGTTGGCTACGTCCCTGTCCGCTGCCGTGACGCCGGTACCGATCTCGGTAACGAAAATAATTACGTCGGCGGTATCTATGGCAATCTGGGCCTGCTCCCGGATAAAAAGCAGGATCTCGTCGTCGGACGAAGGCTCAATGCCTCCGGTATCCACGACATCGAACTTTACTCCGTTCCAGTCGCACTCGGCATAGAGTCTGTCCCGTGTAACGCCCGGTGTGTCCTCGACTATCGATAGTCGCTGACCTATTAATCTGTTGAAAAGCAGGGATTTGCCCACGTTCGGCCGTCCCACAATGGCAACAAGCGGTTTCATGAGTTGCCCTCCTCTAATTTTGTGATATCTGTCTGTTCATTTCTTTGGATAATTGCGTTCCCGGTCTGTAAAATTGCCCATCATTGCTTTGAACAGCTCATAGCCGTCCTGCTCGACGGGGATGACCCTGACACCGAGTTCCCGTTCGACTTCGTCCACGGTGACGTCATCCAGAAAAACGCCCTCGCCGTCGCGCAGCATGCTCTGAGGGATAAGAAGCCGTTCGCCGAGTTCTCTTCCGCGGAGCTGGGCTATCATGTCCCGGCCCGTGACAAGGCCTGCCACGTCTATCGTATGTCCGAAAAAGTCGTTGATTATCGGATAAACACTGCCATTCATGTTATCATATTTTCCCTTGGCTGTCACTATTAGCTTTGACAAAAAGGGCGCGGCCGATACGCCTGTGGCAACGGAAAATTTCATGCCGTCACATTCTGCGTCCTCGTTTTCGAGAGCCGATGCGAATTCGGCCTGAAGGAGCCTCAGAAGCCCGACGCCGTTTTCGAGCTGGGTGTAGTCTTCATAGTATTCATCCTCAGGAATCGGGCGTTTCGCCTTGAGAAACAGCTCGTCCGAGGGGAAAAAAATACGGCTGCCGTACTTATCAAGGCACTTAGCTCCGAAGGCGTCTATCCTGTCTATGACAGCGGCGGCGCTCTCCTGATCGAAGGGGCGCAGAGAAAAAAGATGTTCCCTGTGCTTCGTAAGACCAACCGGAACAACGGACACCGTATTTACCCAGGGATAGAGTTCAGCGAGGTCGCCCATTGTCTTAGAAAGCGCGTTCCCGTCGTTTATACCGGGACAGCAGACAATTTGGCAGTTCATCGTAATGCTGCCGGCCGCAAGCCGTTTTATAAGCGCATAGCCGCCGGCCGCCTCGGGATTGCCAAGAAGCTTTGCGCGAAGTTCGGGATCGGTCGCGTGAACCGAAACGTTTATGGGGCTGATGCGCAGATCGATAATGCGCTGTATCTCCCGCTCGGAGAGGTTCGTGAGAGTGACATAGTTCCCAGTCAGAAAGCTCAGCCTCGCATCGTCGTCCTTGAAATAGAGTGTTCTACGCATGCCGTGAGGGAGCTGGTCGACAAAGCAGAATAGACAACGGTTGCGGCAGGAGCGGGCCTTGTCCATGAGATAGGTCTCAAATTCAAGCCCCAGATCTCCGCCCTCGCTTTTTCTCAGCCTGAGACGCTTGCGCTGTCCCTGCGGGGATTCCAGCACCACGTCGAGACGCTTGTCGTAGGAATAGAACTTGTAGTCCAGCACGTCTACGATCTCTCTGCCATTTATGCTTATCAGCGCGTCCCCAATGCTTGCCTTATGCAGCAGGGGACTGTTATTTTCAATTTTTGTTATAACTGAACTCATACCCGTTACTCCAGCAAAAAGAGAGGCGGCTGTGTGCCTCCTCTCCTCAAGCAAGTCATTTTACCTCTTTTACGTCGATAACCTTGCGTCCGTTATAGTATCCGCAGGCTTTACATACGCGGTGGGGCAGATGATACGCGCCGCAGTTGGGGCACGCAACAATACCGGGCGCTTCGAGCTTCCAATGTGAGCTGCGTCTCTTATCTCTTCTCGCCTTCGATACTTTTCTCTTTGGAACCGCCATGGTGACACCTCCTGTTAACAGCTGTTTTGACAGCTTTATTCATCCTTTATATCCAAAAGCTGACCTAACACAGCTAATCTTGGATCAATTTCCTTTTTGCAGCCGCAGGGGCCGTCGTTAAGATTTTTTCCGCATTTCGGGCACAGACCCGCGCAGTCCTCTCTGCAGAGGAATTTTGTGTCGGTACTGAGAATGTAGCTGGTTTCGAGTACGTCGCTCAGATCCAGCCAGTCTCCGTCCAGCGAAAAAATGTCCGGGCTGTCCTCGTCCGTAAGATCCGCAGCGAGCTTGAGCTCCAAGGGCAGAACCTTTTCACAACGGAATTGTGCGGCACATCTGTCGCAAATGCAGACCATTTCGGATTTAACCTTTCCGATGAGTGAAAGAACGCCGGCGCTGTTCCGAATCTCGCCCTCCGCATGGGGAACGGAAATAAACTCGAGAATGGCGGGACAAGACAGTCTTTCCGCATCCAGCTCACAGGAAAAATGAAGGCTGCTCCCCGGCATATCAATTATTTGGCAGAGATTTAGTCTCATTGCATACCTCACATAGTCGCTTAAGCATTATAATTTAATTATTTCGGCTTGTCAATAAAAAATTAATATAATAAATCTCTATGTGTATGTTATAATGTCCGTAAATCGCCTTTATCGGACTATAAAGCTATTATATTACTTTTCTCGATTTTTACAATCGTCCGGAGACACATAATGAAAGAACTGACAATAACAAAAAACGATGCGAATCAGCGCCTTGACCGCTTCGTCGGAAAGGCCGTTCCGCTACTGCCCGACTCGCTTATGCAGAAATACATCCGAATCAAGCGTATTAAGCTCAACAGCAGGGGGGCAAAGCGCGACGAAAAGCTGAAGGAGGGCGACGTCCTGCAGCTCTATATCAACGACGAGTTTTTTGAGCTGCCGACGGAGGAGAACGCCTATCTGAAGGTGTCGTCGCCGAAGCTGACGATCGTGTATGAGGACGGCAACATCCTGCTGGCAGACAAAAAGCCGGGAGTTTTATGCCACAGCGCCGGAGAGTGGAGCTACGATACGCTCATCGCAAACATTCAGGCCTATCTCCTCCAGAAGGGGGAGTGGAGTCCCCGCGCGGAGAACGCCTTTGCTCCGGCACTGTGCAACCGCATCGACAGGAATACGGGCGGCATTGTTATCGCGGCAAAAAACGCCGAAGCCCTGCGGATAATGAACGAGAAGATTAAAGAGCGGGAGGTAGACAAATACTACCTCTGTGCGGTCTGCGGAAGGCCGAATCCTAAGGAGGGTGTGCTCAAGGGCTATATTTTTAAGGACGCGGTGAAAAATCAGGTCTACGTACGAAAACAGAGCGTTCCGGGCGCCAAGGAGGCCGTCACCGAGTACCGCACGCTCAGAACAAAGGACGGGCTTTCCCTTGTCGAATGCCGCCTTTTGACCGGCCGGACACACCAGATAAGGGCACAGATGGCGGCTAACGGTACACCGCTCCTCGGAGACGGAAAATACGGTGCTGAGCGCGAAAACAGGGAATACGGGGAAAAAGCACAGGCCCTCTATTCGTACCGCCTGAAATTCGATTTCAAAACCGATGCCGGGCAGCTCAATTACCTCGGCGGCAGATGCTTCTTTGTTGAAAAGGTTGATTTTGCAAAAAAATACTTCGATTTTGAAATATCCGTTGACAATTGATATTTTTATATATATATTGAATTTCGTGCTTTTATACCTGTGGGAAAATGTCCGCGTATGAAGGCGCATTATATTCAGAAAAAATCGGGAAGTACCGGATCAGGCCAGTGCCAGTATGCTTGTTGGAACATATTTTGACCGGTATCAACAGAAGGGGGACGCCAATGTCCAAAGAACTCATACGGCTTGCCGGCTGCCGAAAGGAATTCGACGGCGAGGTCGTACTTGACTCAATTAATTTAGCGATTAAGGACAAAGAATTTCTCACACTTCTCGGCCCATCGGGCTGCGGGAAGACCACGACTCTGCGCATAATCGGAGGCTTTTTAAAGCCGGATTCAGGAGACGTGATTTTCGAAGGTGTGAAGATCAATGATGTTCCGCCTCATAAGCGAAAGATCAATACGGTTTTTCAGAAATATGCGCTGTTTACGCATCTCAACGTATTCGAGAATGTCGCGTTCGGTCTGCGCGTCCAGAGACCGAGACTGTCCGAAGCCGAGATAACGCGAAGAGTGCATGAGGTTCTGGAGCTTGTTGCGCTGAAGGGCTACGATAGGCGCCATGTCAGCCAGCTCTCCGGCGGTCAGCAGCAACGCGTCGCCATTGCCAGAGCCATCGTGAATAAACCGCAGGTCTTACTGCTTGACGAACCGCTGGGCGCGCTTGACCTGAAACTGCGCAAGGACATGCAGCGGGAACTCAAACAGCTTCAGCAGCAGGTGGGCATCACTTTTATTTATGTGACCCATGATCAGGAGGAAGCGCTGACGATGTCGGATACCGTCGTTGTCATGAACAAGGGCGAGATCCAGCAGATCGGCACTCCTGTGGATATATACAACGAACCGAAAAATGCTTTTGTTGCCGATTTCATCGGCGAGAGCAATATTATAGACGGCGTCATGGTCTCGGACCGCGTTGTCAGGATGTACGGCAGGAACTTTCAGTGCCTTGACAAGGGCTTTGCGCCGAACGAGCCTGTCGACGTTGTCGTACGCCCGGAGGATATCGATATCGTGCCCGTCGAGCAGGGAGAAATCGTCGGCACGGTCACCGATGTCACCTTCAAGGGTATGCAGTACGACATCATCGTCGACTTTCAGGGCTTCAAATGGCTGATACAGACCACCGACCATTCGCCGGTAGGCGCCAAGATCGGCGTAAAGATCGACCCCGACGGTTTTCATATCATGAAGAAGAGCGAGTATTCGGGATTATACGGGGACTACAGCTCATATAGCGCAGAATACGACGAGCTTTCAGCCGCCCCCGAGGACGGAGGGCAGGAAGATGAATGAAAATGCCGAGTCTGTGCGTCTGGGCGGCGTGGGCTCCTTTCTGGACCGCTTCCGCAGACAGGCGTTTGCCTATCCCTATATCATCTGGCTGGCGATTTTTGTCGTAATCCCGATTATGCTCATCGCTGTCTATGCTTTTACCAGTGTGAAGGGCGGCTTCACGCTGAATAATTTCGCGGGGATGCCCGAATATGCCCCCGTTTTCGGGCGAAGCCTATGGCTTGCCTTTGTTGCGACCGTTTTCTGCCTCCTCATAGGCTATCCCGTGGCTCTCGCCATTTCCCGCACGACACCGAAGACCCAGCGCGTCCTGCTGATGCTTGTGATGCTGCCCATGTGGATCAATTTTCTGCTCAGAACCTATGCATGGATGTCCATCCTCGAAAATACGGGCCTGCTGAACCGCTTTTTTGCTTCGGTTGGCGTTTTCAACTGGATAAATTCCCTGCATGCGGGCGATCCCAATTATACTCCGATAACGCATTTTCAGCTCATCAATACCGATGGGGCGGTCGTGCTCGGCATGATATATAACTATCTTCCGTTTATGATTTTGCCCATAGAGAGCGTCATAGTAAAGATCGACCCCTTCGTCATAGAGGCGGCGCAGGACCTAGGAGCCGGAAGCGGGACCGTTTTCAGAAAGGTCGTTTTGCCCCTGAGCCTTTCGGGAGTGATCAGCGGGATTACGATGGTCTTTGTTCCAGCGGTTTCGACCTTCGTTATATCGAAGCTCCTGTCCAACGGTACCGTCATGCTGCTCGGCGATCTCATCGAAATGCAGTTCACAGGCTCCGCCTATAATCCGCATCTGGGCGCCGCGATCTCTCTCATTATGATGGTCATCGTAGTAATCTGCATGAGCATCATGAACAAGTTCGGAGAGGGCGAAGAACAGGCGGTGGTGATGTGAAGAAAAAGTATACCGGCGGAAAGATCTTCACCGCCCTCACTTATATATTCCTTTACGCGCCGATAGTTGTTCTGATTGTGTTCTCCTTCAACAGCACGAAGAGCCGCTCCGTGTGGTCGGGCTTCACGTTCGAATGGTATAGGCAGCTCTTCACGGACGATCTGGTCATGTCCTCCCTGCAGACAACGCTCCTCGTCTCGGTGCTCGCTTCGCTCACTGCGGCGCTGATCGGGACCTTCGCGGCCATCGGCTTCTACAACATGAAAAAGAAATGGCGGTCCCCTCTTCTGTTGATAAACAATATCCCCGTAGTCAACGCAGATATCATCACCGGCGTTTCGCTCTCGCTGCTCTTTGTGTCGGCGGGACTCATCATGGGCTTTGAGTTGGGTTTCGGAACGCTGCTGATAGCCCATATCACCTTTGACATTCCCTATGTCATCCTCTCGGTGATGCCAAAGCTGTACCAGCTGGACCGAAATCTTTTCGAGGCGGCGCAGGATTTGGGCTGTACGTGGTTTCAGACCATCTACAGGGTCATCATTCCGGAGATCATGCCGGGGATCATAAACGGCCTCCTCATCGCTTTCACGATGTCGGTGGATGATTTCGTTATCAGCTACTTCACGGCGGGCAGCAGCGTCCAGACGCTCTCCATGACGATCTACGCCATGACGCGCCGCAGGATTAGCCCGGAGATAAACGCCATTTCCACTCTGCTGTTTGCGACTGTCCTCATTTTACTGCTGATTGTAAATCTGCGTGAGGAGAGACAGCACAAGGCGGAGAAAATTAAGGAAGATTTACTGGAGGGAACAGTCTGATGAAAAAAACTATATGTATTATTCTGAGTGCCGTCGTTCTTGTCGGCCTGTTTTCCGGCTGCGGGAGCAGCGGGAAGGAGACCCCGAAGTCAAAGGGTGAGGTCAACGTATATAACTGGGGAGAATATATCGATACGGACCTGATTACCCAGTTTGAAAACGATACCGGAATCAAGGTCAACTACAAGACCTTCGAGTCCAACGAACAGATGTACTCCGTTTTGAAGCAGGGCGGAGTCAGCTACGACGTTATTATCCCCTCCGACTATATGGTCGCGCGCCTCATCAGCGAAAACATGCTCGAGCCGCTGGATTACAGCAAGATATCCAACTATTCTCTCATTGCTGGAAACATGAAGAATCTGGTGTACGATCCGGACAACAAGTACAGCGTGCCCTATATGTGGGGTACGGTAGGAATTATTTACGATCCGAAGGTCGTCGGCGAGGTAGACAGCTGGAGCGCGCTTTTTGATCCGAAGAACAGCGGGAAAATCCTGATGTTCGACAACTCCCGCGACGCGATGGGAATAGCACTCAAATATCTGGGCTTTTCTACAAATACGACCGACGAGAGCCAACTCAATCAGGCCTATGAACTGCTGAAAAAACAAAAACCGCTCCTTCAGGGCTACGTCATGGATCAGGTTTTTGACAAACTCGAGAGCGGAGAGGCAGCGATTGGGCCGTACTACGCAGGCGATTTTCTGACGATGCATCAGGAGAACCCAAATCTGGAGTTCTGCATCCCCAAGGAGGGCTCGAACCTTTTTGTCGACGCGATGTGCATCCCGAAGGGGGCACAGAACAAGGATAACGCCGAGACCTTCATAAACTACATGACCGCTACGGAGCAGAGCATGAAAAACTCCGAGTTCATCGGCTATACGAGTCCGAACAGCGCGGTTAAAAATGAGATTGACGTGGATGATTATTCAAAATCCATCATGTATCCTGACGACGCCGTCCTCGCCAAATGCGAGACCTACACCAATCTTCCTCAGGCAACGCTGGACTACTACGACGCAGTCTGGGTCAAACTCAAATCCTGACAGAAACAAAAGCGGCGCACCTCTGTGTGAAGTAGTCCATAGTTAGTAGACACGAAAGTTCAATTAAACCGCTGGTCCAATTCTGTATTGGACCGGCGGTTTTCCGCTGAGCTTGCGAAGCGGCCGGTCATAGTATCACGTTGTATTGCTTGAGCGGGTTGCAGAAACCTGCCGATGCGTGCTGGACGCCGATCACTGTGTAAGAGGACGGGGTGCTCGGTGCTCTCAACTTTTTCAGGTAATAGCGCCACCTGCCAAGGGGCTTGATGAGGGTAATATCGGTAACGATTTTTTGCAGCGGTTTTTCCGCAGAAAACTGCGCGTTACACCGGTTTCCCGTTCGCGTGCTGCTGTTTCTCCTGACAGATTCCTTTTTATCCGTGCAAGTTTTTCTTCCTGGCTGTGAAACGTATATTCGTGTGACGCTTTTGCAAAAAGATGGCAGGCACTTTCGTGTCTGCCATCTTTTTATCACTTCACACCCCTGTGCGCCGCTTTTGTTTTGCCAAACATTATTGGCGGAGATTACTGAGGAGCGGGGCTCTCGCCTGGGCCGGTTTCGCCGTAAACGGCATAGCCGTTCTTTTTCCTGTGCTTGACCTGATACAGCGCGAGATCGGCGCGGTTATAGGCGTCGGAAAAGCTGTTGACAGTCCCGTCTATCGGAGCAATGCCAATACTTGCCGTTATGGTCTGTTTTCGGCCCTTACAGTCCGTTCCTTTCGCCAGAAGCGACAGTATTTCGGCGGCGCGCCTCTCGGCGGCGGCGATGTTCCCCATATCCAGCAGATAGATCATGAATTCGTCGCCGCCGATGCGGCCAAGAATGTCGTTCGAGCGGGAACAGCTTTTTATAACGGAAGCGACATATTTAAGGACTCTGTCCCCGACCTCGTGGCCGAGGCGATCATTGATTTTTTTCAGATTGTCGACGTCCAGAAGCAGCAGAATGCCGCTTCCGCTCCGGATTGCTTTCCCGATCAGAGCTTCTGTCGTCACTTTGTTGTAAAGACCGGTGAAAAGGTCGGTCTGGGCGCGCTGCAGGAGCTCCTGCTTTTCCCGCTTTTCTTCCTCAATGTCGAAGGCATAGCCGAAAACCAGCACGTCGCCGGTCTGGGTATCCTTGAATATACGCGCGACGAGCCTTATCCAGTGATATTTGCCGTCATTCCCGAGACGCCTGTATTCAAAAGGAGCGGGCTCAGTCCCGTGTTCAAAATTTTCGAGAAGATTTTGCCTGTCCAGGATTTTTGAGACAACTTCGAAATCCTCGGGCGCTATGTTCGATTTAGTAAAATTAACCCACGCGTCGTACTCGTTGCCGGTGCTCTCCAGCAAGTCGGCGTAGATATCAAGCCCTCGCACGACCTTGTTGCGCGTGAGATTTGCCTCTGTTATAAAGACGGCTGTTGCAGCTCAGTTCGTATGTCCATAGATAGCCCAGATGCCATGCCGTGAACGGCTGAATATTGTGCCATGAAGACACCAGACAAAGTGCCGCGTTAACGGCGCTTTACAATTAAGAACTCAAAAGCTTACGGCAGTTCACCGTCAATGACCTCCATAACCAGGTAATCATCAACCAGCTTTTCCTTGCGTTGGGCGGCACAAATGAGACTGTGCAAACAAACCTTGTTAATAGCTCTGGCAGCTCCGGCAGAGTATTTATAGATTTCGTCAAAGGCTTTTTCAGTAAATATCTCGCGAGTGCAACCAGCATATTTAAGATGGCAGTCAATATACCTTGCGGTTTCGGCACGGTCATACTGTGGTATCTCACACTTTATATCTATGCGTTGCCTTACGGCGGCGTAACTCTGTAGTTTAAGCTTGTCCCATAGCTCGTTTTGCCCTACAAGAATGAGCGACAGAGGATTTTCGGAATCCATTTTACTGTTCAGAAGGAAGCGTATTTCCTCGAAGGTTTCCTTGCTTAACAGGTGAGCTTCATCCACAATACATACCACATCACGGTGATGTACTCCGCGGATAATCTCAAGCTCCCGATGAAGTTGACGGCTGGCCGCGTCCCGGTAGAATTTAGGCTCAACCCCAAGCTGCTTCAGCATTCCCTTGTAAAACCAGCTTGGACTAAGCTTGGAATTAGCTATGTACAAAATCTCGTAGTTCTTTCGGTCAAGGTCATTGGTAAATTTTCGTATGGTAGTAGTTTTTCCGCAACCCACGTCCGAGGTAACAACAGCAAACATCCTGTGGCTAACAGCAAATTTCAGTCTTCCGAGAGTCTCACGCATAATGGGAGACATATAAAGCTTGTCACTTGGAATTGAGTTGGTAAACGGCGTTGCCGTCAGTTCAAAGAATTCCTCAAACATCGCTCTCACCTCCGTAGCTCACAGCACGGCGGCGGTTGGTTTTTCCTGTGATGTTTTTTTCGTTAAGCGCATTCAGCATACGAGAGCCGTTAGGACTAACAGCATGAGACGAAACAAATGATTTTTTGTAGTCGCAGTTTTCTCCTATGACCTGTTCTCGAATGTTAAACGGTTTGTAGCTATCGCACCGGATTTCAATCTCTTGGAGATACATAGGGTCATAAGCAACCTGAATGCTTTTTCCGCAAAACTGCATTCCCACCTCATAGGTCTTGCCCTTGAAGCTGATGCACCCCACCTTGTCTACATCACGGTTTTCAATGTGCAGAAATGCTTCAGCAAGCCTTTCAGCCTGTACCAATTCAAGCATTCTGGTATCGGTTCTGAATGCTGTTGCCGGTGAGATGTTGTTCAAGCCGATATGGGGCTTGGTATGGTAATACTGATTGAGCCACGCATCAAAATCTCTGTTCAGTGTTTCGAGCGTTCGCTCGGATTGTAGTGCGTATTCAGCTATAAAGCTGTCTGCTGTTTGGTTGAAACGCTCAACTGCACCCTTCGCCTCTGGCGAATATGGCTTGCAGAATATGAGCTTTATCCCGAGAACATTGCAGGCTCGCTGAAGTGTTACGCTTCGGTATTGCTTGCCATTGTCGCACTGCAGGGAAACCGGCTTCCCGAACTGTATAACGGCTCTTCGAAGGCTGTCCTCAATAATATCCGTTCGCTGATTGTCGTAAAATCTTGCACTAACCACATAGCGCGTGGCGTTATCTATGAACACAGACAGATATGTTTGAAAGACCTCGCCTGTTTTGGGGTTCGTCACATATGGCCCGTACTTTATATCTGCTTGCCAGAGTACACATCGGTGCTCTTTTTTGAATCGTCTTGCAGATTTGCTCTTTTGTTCATATACCCGCATTTGCTTGGAGGAATATCCCGCCTTTTGCAAATGGCGCTGTAGCGTGCTGCGTTTTATTTCACCTGGCTTCGCATAGCCTTCATATTCAAGTACCTTAATAATCTGAGGAACGCTTCTGTTGGGCAACTCCTGCCGAAGCTGTATTGCTTGGGTAACGATTTCATCGAAATTTCCCGGCAACTCCGAGGTGTTCCTTGCAGTACCGGGGCTGGGCATAAGCCCTTCGTAGCCCTTAGCTTTGAACGCCATATAATACCGCCCAATTGTTCTATAGGATAGTCCACAATCCTCCGAAATATCCTTTTTGCGCGCAACAACAGCAGCCTCATCCAGAGTTTCATCCAAAAGAGGCGCAATTATCTTCAACCTACGTGCGGCTTCAAGCTCTTGCCAGTGTTCCATGTGCAATAACTCCCTTCATCTTATATGATGAAACGAGTATATCGTGCCCATGTGAAGGACAACAGGCAAAGCAGGTGTGTATTTCATTTTCGGAATTGACAAGCTGCCGTGTTAAACGGCTAAGCCATCCGATTCCGGTACTGCGGATTTCTTGGAGAAGTGAGCGTGGGGACAAAACACTTAAAACAACGCCGTCAAGGCTCTGCTTTAAAGCCCAAAATCTAGCTTCTAACATTGTCTTGTGGGTTACAAACCATCTACGCCATTTTCGCATAGTGGATTCCTCTGCTGGACAGGTTTCGCACCGACCGTCAACAACCGCCTCAACTACCTCGGCTGCATACCGTTTGAACGGCTGCATAAAGTCCGGAAGCTCCGTGTGTATTTTCCTACAGTGCTTGCAGTAAAGCCGCCGAAGCCTGTATACCCGGCGTGTTCCGTCCTCGTGTTGACATACTCTGTCTCGACTGTCCCTCACCTTTAATTTGCCCTCGCAGATGGGGCAAATTGTTTCCTCGCTACTCCTAATAAAAAATATTCTTTTCGGGATTGAAATCCATGTTGTACTGTGATACCATTACCATGGTTTTTGGGCATCACATTACGCAGACAATCTTCCAGGAGAGTGGCGTAATGTGGTGCTTTTATTTTTCGCCTCATTACTGTGCCCGGTTGGCTACTCTTGGCATTATACTTGGCTATTCACGGCTTTTCAACTGAGCTAGGCACAGCCAGAGCTATCGAGCTATAACAGACGGCGTCCCGCATAAGCGTGCTCTCAAGCTGCTTTTGGGCTCCGAGCTCGAGTTTCAGGGAACGGTTTTTTTTCTGGATCTCTATGGCTCGGTTGAGCCTGAAGGTATAGACCGGCATTGTGCAACTGCTCAGAAGCACAAAACTGCATAGACAGAGATGCTCCATAGCCGCGAATGAGAGTCGTCCGCCGGGAGCGTATACCTCGGCGCCGAGCAGCATGAAGACGTTGTATACGGTCAGCCAGAACAGCAAATAGCGGCGCTGGAGATTGTATTTCAAAGGAATCTGTATATTTATCAGGGAGATGTAGCGAAGCAGGGCAAAAAAACCGATAAGCTCGGCGAGATTGGAGACGATTACCGTCACAAGCCTCAGGGAGACGTCCGCCGAGACTTTATCCAGCCCGACGCCGAGGCTGAGCGCACAGAGCGCGGACGCTATCCCGCGCAGGCACATGAGGCAGAGAATACAGGCCTGTGCAACGCAGATCAGCTTGATCAGTGGTTTACGGTAGAGTATCAGGGATTCGACAAGCAGCAGGACAAAGAACAGCAGATAAGTGATGCGGAAGGAGGTGAAGAGAATCAGATAGGTTGAAAAAGCCGAATTGATCACGCTGACCAGCGCACGGGGCCAGAGATGAAGCGGTTCCGCGCCCAGAACGGCTTCAGTCAAAAGGAGACTCTGATAGCAGACGACAATGAACAGCAGCGTCCGGCCAATAGCTAATATAGTGTCCATAGCGTTTTCCCTGTAAAGCGTATAAGCAAATATTTCCTGCAGAGTATGAAATCTCGGGCCGCATTAAAAAACACGTTCGCTTACAGCTTCGGGCAAACACCGGGAGTTTACGTCAGCTCTTTATCCTCACCCGTTTCCTTGCGTTCAACGGAACGGATATTGCGCTCGAATTTATTTCTGGGTCCCATTACCTCATGTCCGCAGCCCATGCAGCGGAGTTTGAAATCCATACCCGTACGGAGAACAAGCCAGCGCTTTTCGCCGCAGGGATGAGCTTTTTTCATCGTAAGAACGTCACCGACTCTTATATCCACAGTTATCCCCCGTTTTAAAGAAAAATTAAGTTTTTTAGAAAAAAACATCGATTTTCTCCAATAATCCCTATCAAATAGAGCGCAATTTTATTTGCCCTTGATCAGATCCCAGTAATTCTTAGCCGCCTGTTCGGTCTTGTTTTCCCCGTACTCGTAGTATGCGGCGCTTTTCAACTCGTCCGGCAGATATTGCTGGCGGACGTAGTGGTTGGGATAATCATGCGGGTATCTGTAATTCTGCTCCCTTTTATGTTCGCTAGAGTCCGCGTGGACATTCTGAAGCTCCCGAGGGATATCTCCGACCTTTCCCGCGCGGACGTCTGAGACCGCCCTGTCAATCGCAATAACGCCGCTGTTTGATTTCGGAGCGGTAGCGAGAAGAATTACGGCCTCGGCGAGAGGCAGACGCGCTTCGGGCAGACCGAGCTGCAGAGCCGAATCAACGCAGGCCTTGACGATGGGCATGGCCTGCGGATAGGCAAGGCCGATGTCCTCACTGGCCGAGCAGAGTATCCGCCTGCACGCGCCGATCAGGTCGCCTGCCTCGAGAAGACGGGCAAGATAGTGAAGAGCGGCGTCGGGGTCGCTCCCGCGCAGGGATTTCATAAGCGCCGAGAGTATATCGAAGTGCGCATCTCCCTCGCGGTCATAGCGCATGGAGCTTTTCTGGGAGACCTTCTGCGCGTCGGCGAGGGAGAGCCCGACTTCACTCACGGCACCTTTTGAGGCGTTGTACATGAGTTCAACGGCGTTTATCGCCTTTCTGACATCGCCGCCGCAGTTTTGGGCCAGATGCTGCGCCACTCCATCCTCCGGCATAATCTTTACCCTATCGCGCCCCTCGAGAAAAGCAAAGGCCCGCACGACGGCTTTTTCCACGTCGGCTGCTCCGACCTGTTTGAATTCAAAGATTGTGGAGCGGCTCAGGATGGCGTTGAACACATAGAAATATGGGTTTTCCGTCGTGGAGGCAATAAGCGTTATCTTGCCGTTTTCGATGAATTCCAGAAGGGACTGCTGCTGCTTTTTATTGAAGTACTGGATCTCGTCGAGGTAGAGAAGCACGCCCTCCGGGGCCATCAGGGTGTCGAGCTCGTCAATGACGGCTTTGATGTCGGCAATACCGGCGGTTGTCGCGTTCAGGCGGCGCAGGGCGCGATTGGTCTGCTCGGCGATGATGCTGGCGACAGTCGTCTTGCCCGTACCGGAGGGACCGTAGAATATCATGTTGGGGATCTGTTTCGAGGCGATAATACGGCGTAGCATGGAGCCTTCGCTGAGTATCTCATTCTGCCCGACTACTTCGTCCAGAGAAGTGGGACGAAGCTCGTCGGCAAGCGGTCTGTACATGGCCTTCCTCCTTATAAAACATAAAGAGCCGGGAGGGAAACACCTGCCGGCTCTTTTTCGCTGATAAGCAGCCCGTATTGAGGATAAAGTTTTTCCCCGGCCGTTTTATTATATGCGGACGCAGACTATTCGTAAAGGGGGTATTTGGCACAGAGGGCGGCGACGCGCCTTGAAATGTTTTCCTTCTGCGCGCCGAAGTCGCGGACGGCGAGGACAATGAGCTCGGCGACCTCGACAATGTCGGCTTCGACAAAGCCGCGGGTCGTGACGGCGGCCGTTCCGAGACGCAGACCGCTTGTCTCCTTTGCGCTCAGGGGGTCGCAGGGTATCTTGTTTTTGTTGGTTGTTATGTGGACTTCGTCGAGGCGGGTCTCAAGCTCGCGGCCGGATATACCGGTCCCGCGCAGATCGAGAAGCACAAGGTGGTTGTCGGTCCCGCCGGACACGAGGTTCAGGCCGCGCTGTAAAAGTGCGTCTGCAAGAACGGCGCAGTTTTTATGGAGCTGTACCTGATAGGCCCTGAACTCGGGCTTGAGCGCTTCGCCGAAAGCGACGGCCTTGCCTGCGATGACGTGCATGAGCGGGCCGCCCTGGCAGCCGGGGAAAATCGCGCTGTTGATTTTTTTCGCGATATCCGGGTCATTCGTCATGATGGCGCCTCCGCGGGGACCGCGAAGCGTCTTGTGTGTCGTGGTGGTTACGACGTCGGCGTAGCCGAAGGGGGAGGGATGCAGCCCAGCGGCGACAAGCCCCGCGATGTGGGCCATGTCGACCATGAGGTAGGCTCCGCATTCCTTGGCAACGGCGGAGAATTTATCGAATTCAATAATGCGCGGATAGGCGGAGGCACCGGCGATTATCATTCTGGGCTTTGTCTCAAGCGCGATATCGCGGAGCTTGTCATAGTCTATACGTCCTGTTTCGGGGTCAACACCGTAGGAGACGGAATGATAATTTTTACCGGAGAAGCTGACCTTGCTCCCGTGGGTGAGGTGGCCGCCCGCGTCGAGGTCCATCCCAAGCACGGTGTCACCCTGACTGCACAGGGCGAGATATACGGCATAATTTGCCTGAGAGCCGCTGTGGGGCTGGACATTGGCAAATTCGCAGCCGAAGAGCTTCTTGAGGCGCTCAATTGCGATGTTTTCCACAATGTCCACGCACTGACAGCCCCCGTAGTAGCGCCGGCCGGGGTAGCCCTCGGCGTATTTGTTGGTAAGCACGCTTCCGACAGCAGCGAGGACCGCCGGGCTGACAATGTTTTCCGAAGCGATGAGTTCGATATTGTCCCTTTGTCTTTTTAGCTCGAGAGCTATCGCGTCCGCAACTTCGCTGTCCTGCCGCGAGATCAATTCAAGCTGATTTTCAACCATCATAAGTGTGCCCCCTGTTAGTAAATAAGATAATTTTTAAGCGAAAAATACGGACGCAGAAAATAATTTTTATGTGCAAATTGAACCAATAATATTAAATAGCACTGTTATTATAACTGAAAGATTAATACTTGGCAACTGGTTAAATATTAAAAAACTTTCAATTTCGAGCCACTGATGTTATACTAAATAGAAAATTTGGCGCCGGCGGCGCGATTTGGACGGAGGTAACAATGAGAACAGCGGAACAGGTCGAAGAAATTATAAACAGACTTTCGGCGGAATACCCGATTGCGGAATGTTCGCTGGACTATGAAAAAGCCTATGAGCTTCTGTTTGCAACGCGTCTTGCCGCACAGTGCACAGACGAGCGCGTGAACAGGCAGACACCCGCGCTCTACGCAAGGTATCCGACGCTGGAGGCGATTGCGGGCGCGGACCTTGAGGAGTTTGAGGAGTACATACGTCCGTGCGGCTTCTACCACTCGAAGGCCCGCGATATTATCAGCTGCGCGAACGTTCTGATTGAGCGCCACGGAGGAAGGGTTCCAGATACCATGGAAGAGCTGACAGCTCTGCCGGGCGTGGGCCGCAAAACCGCGAACCTCATCCTTGGTGACGTCTTCAAAAAACCGGCCGTGGTGGTCGATACGCACTGCATCAGGCTCTCAAACCGCATGGGGCTTGTTGACGGCCTGAAGGACCCCGTGAAAATCGAAACGGCCCTCCGCGCCATATTGCCGCCGGACAAATCCTCCGATTTCTGCCACAGGCTGGTGCTGCACGGCAGGGCGGTATGCACGGCGAGAAAGCCGATGTGCGAAAAATGCTGCGTGCGCCACGTCTGTAGGGAATTCCAGGGCGGCTGATTTGTGGACAAACGGTAAATTTTTCACTTTTTATACAAAACCCTTTTAATATCAAAGCGTTTATATTAAAATAATTCTGTGTAATATTTCACCTGAACGGAGTGTTGTCTTTGGAAAAACCTGTTTATAAGCGCGTGCTGCTGAAAATCAGCGGCGAGGCTCTCTCAGGGGAGCAGGGCAGAGGACTTGATTTCGACGTCATGGAAGATGTTTGCAAAGCAATAAAAAGGTGCACTGAGCTCGGAGTGGAGCTCGGCGTCGTGGTCGGAGGCGGCAACTTCTGGCGCGGCGTAAAGGACGGCGGCGGAAAGATGGAGAGAACCCGGGCCGACCATATGGGAATGCTGGCCACCGTCATGAACAGTCTTGCTCTGGCGGACGTTCTCGAACAGATGGGCGTGGAGGTTCGCGTGCAGACGGCCATAGAGATGCGCGCTATCGCGGAGCCCTATATACGCGGGCGGGCGATGCGTCATCTGGGCCTCGGCCGAGTCGTCATTTTTGGCTGCGGGACAGGGAATCCATTCTTCTCGACAGACACGGCCGCGGTTCTCAGAGCCGCGGAGATAGAGGCGGACGCGATACTCTTGGCGAAGAACGTCGACGGCGTCTATTCGGCAGATCCTAGGACGGATCCGGCTGCGGTCAAATACGACTCCATCTCCTACGACGACGTGCTGGCAAACCACCTCGCCGTTATGGACTCAACCGCGACCTCGCTTTCAATGGACAATAAGATCCCGATCGTTCTCTTTGCCCTCAAGAACCCGGAAAACATCGTGAGGGTGATTATGGGTGAGAAAATAGGCACGATCGTCAGATAAGATCGCCGCTGCTTAAATCTATATATCGGAGGGACAGAATATGGCAGAAGATTATAAGGACGTAACAGCAAAAATGAAGAAGACGACCGAGGTTCTGAGCACGCAGTTCGATTCCGTGCGCGCCGGACGCGCGAACGCCGCCGTTCTCGACCAAATCAGAGTCGAATACTACGGCGCGCCCACGCCCATAAACCAGATCGCAACCATCGCGACCCCCGACCCGCGCTCTCTTTCCATACAGCCATGGGATACCAGCTCGCTGAAACACATTGAGAAGGCCATTCAGGAATCCGACCTCGGCATCAACCCTCAGAACGATGGCAGGGTAATCCGCCTCGTATTCCCGCAACTCACGGAGGAACGCAGAAAGGACCTAATTAAGCAGGTCAAGAAATACGCCGAGGAGGCGAAGGTTGCGATACGCAATATCCGCCGCGACGCGATGGAGGCCTATAAGGAGCAGAAGAAGAGGTCCGAAATCACAGAGGACGACCTTAAGGACATCGAAAAGGACATGCAGAAGTTTACCGACGACTATATCAAGGAAATAGACAGCATAGCCGCGAAGAAGGAGAAGGAGCTTCTGGCCATTTGATGAAGCACTTATTCAAAAATGACAGAGAGGCGGGGGAAGTGGATTTCGATAATCTCCCCCGCCATATTGCCATTATTATGGACGGCAACGGACGTTGGGCAAAGAAGCGTGCCATGCCGCGCACGGCGGGGCACGCCGCCGGCGCTGAGACATTCCGCCGGGTCGCCACCTACTGCCGGGACATAGGAATTGATTACCTCACCGTCTACGCGTTTTCGACAGAGAACTGGAAACGCCCTCAGGCGGAGGTGTCCGCCATAATGGGGCTTCTGGAGAAATACTTGTGCGAAGCGATCGAGAGCATGGAACGGGATAAAATCAAAATGAAATTTTTCGGAGACCCGGCTCCGCTCTCTCCGAAGCTCCGCGACCTGATGGAGCGCACCAACGAGATAAGCACACATTACGAGGGCTTTCAGGCGAACATCTGCCTCAATTACGGCGGAAGGGACGAAATTGTCCGGGCGGCCCGAAAATGTGCGGAGGATTACGCGAACGGAAACTCCGCCGCCTTTACCGAGGAGGCCTTTGCGAAAAGGCTCTGGTCCGCGGGCATACCCGACCCGGATATCATCATAAGGCCGGGAGGGGAAATGCGCCTGAGTAATTTCCTGCTCTGGCAGTCGGCCTATTCGGAGCTCTATTTTACACAGAAGCTCTGGCCCGACTTTTCCGGGGAAGAGATAGACCGCGCGATCGCGTGGTTCCAACACCGCGAAAGACGCTACGGAGGCGTCTGACTTTTCCGGCTTATTCTTCGCTTCTCGAAAGGACAGTATAGAAACAATGAAAACCAGAGTGATTGTCGGCATAGTCGCTATCCCCGCGCTTGTTTTGCTTGTGTTTTTCGCTCCGCTGTGGAGCTATTCGATAGCCGTCGGCCTAATATCGGCGGGCGCAGCGTGGGAGTTTCTCCGCTGTGTGGATGCGGAAATTCCGCTGAGATTCAAGCTTTATGCGGCGGCGGCTGGACTGACCATGCCGGTCCTGTACGCGTTTACCCGAAGCGGCGCGGTGATAAGCACGGAAGTTTACGTGCTGACTGTGCTGATGTTCCTCGAAATCATGCTGTCTTTCGGCAAGGAGAAGCGCGTCAAGCTTGAAACCGCGCTGCAGGTTCTCTTCGCGGGCGGCGTCATGCCGATGCTGCTTGTCTCCATGGTCCGCATCGGAGTTCGGGACACGGCCTCTCAGGCCTATCTGTTTCTGCCCTTCGTCGCGGCGTTTTCAAGTGACAGCGGAGCCTATTTCGCCGGCAGTTATCTCGGAAAGCACAGACTCTTCCCGCACCTTTCCCCAAACAAGACACTGGAGGGCTGCCTAGGCGGCGTTCTTTCTGATATCGCCCTTATGCTGCTGTACGGTTTTGTACTTACCCTCTTCCATCTGCAGGTCAGTTTTCTTCTTCTCGCCCTATACGGTCTTTTCGGAAGTCTGGCCTGCCAGCTCGGCGACCTCGCTTTCTCAGCCGTCAAACGCGAGTACGGGATAAAGGACTATGGCACGATAATACCGGGACACGGCGGCATGCTGGACAGATTCGACAGTATGCACTTTACGGCACCGATCGTCGAGCTTCTGGCCCTGTTGCTCCCGGCAATATTCTGAGCTTTGCTCAGCTTCTTAAAAAAGGTATGGTTTTATGATAAATTCGATTTCTGTCCTCGGTTCGACCGGCAGCGTCGGCACGCAGACCCTGGACGTAGCTTCAAGGCTCGGAATCCCCGTCAGAGCGATATCCGGCAACCGCAGCATTGAATTGCTCGAGGAGCAGGCCAGACGTTTCAGACCGGAATTTGTCTCTGTCTTCGACGAGGAAGCGGCAAAAAGACTCAAAATTGCGCTGGCTGACACCGAGGTAAAGGTCGGCGGAGGCATGTCGGCGCTTACGGACTGCGCCTGCGGCTATGCCGACTGTGTCGTTACGGCGGTATCGGGTTCCGTGGGGCTCACCCCGACACTTGCCGCGATAGACGCGGGGCGGAGAATCGCGCTTGCAAACAAGGAGACTCTTGTCTGTGCGGGTGAGATAGTCATGAAAAGGGCCCGCGATAAAGGGGCCGAGATAGTTCCTGTGGACAGCGAGCACTCCGCGATTTTCCAGTGCCTCGAAGCCCAGGGCAGAGAGAGCGCCGTCAGACGACTTCTTCTCACGGGCTCGGGCGGGCCTTTTCGGGGAAAAACTCGCGGGGAGACGAAAGACGTCACTCCCGCGATGGCCGTCGCCCACCCCAACTGGAAAATGGGCGCGAAGATTAGTGTTGACAGCGCGACCATGATGAACAAGGGCCTTGAATTTATTGAAGCAATGCACCTGTTCTCCGTAAGGCCGGACGAAATAAAGGTAATAATACACCCCGAGAGCGTAATACACTCTATGGTGGAATTCGCGGACGGCTGCGTTCTTGCCCAGCTTGGAGTGCCCGATATGAGGCTCCCAATCCAGTACGCGCTGACCTACCCCGCACGCAGAGCCAACGACACGCCAGCGCCGGACTTCGCGGCGCTTTCAAAGCTTAGCTTCTTTGACCCGGATCCCGAAAAAATGCCCTGTCTCATGCTCGCCATGGACTGCGCAGTCCGGGGAGGAACGGCCGCGGCCGTGATGAGCGCGGCAAACGAATGCGCGGTAGACCTGTTTTTGCAGGAAAAGCTGGGATTTAATTCGATTTTTGACATAGTATCGGACGCTGTCGGGAAAATCGCGCTGCCAGGGACTCCGTCGCTGGAGATTTTACAGGACGCCGACAGCGAGGCAAGGCATTTCGTTACGGACAATTACCGCAAATACTAGAGGTTTATTTATGTATATCGTTATTGCCATACTGATTTTCGGCTTGTTGATTGCGACCCATGAGCTCGGGCATTTTCTCGCGGCGAAAGCCTTTAGTGTCCGCGTTTCGGAGTTTGCCGTAGGCATGGGGCCCGCTCTTATAAAAAAGCAAAAGGGCGAGACGCTCTATGCTCTGCGCGTGCTGCCGATAGGCGGCTATTGCGCGATGGAGGAGGACGAGGAGTCGGCCGAGCCGAGAGCCTTCTCCAATCAGGCCTGGTGGAAGCGTTTTATTATTCTTGCCGCCGGAGCAGCAATGAACTTTCTGACAGGACTTATAATCCTGATGTTCATCGTCCCGAAATCGGGCCTTTTCATCACTCCAAAAATAACGGGCTTTTTCGACAACTGCCCTTATAACAACGCCCAGGGCCTTCAGACGGGGGACACCTTCTATTCAATAGACGGACACAGGGTTTTCCTCTCTTCCGACCTTTCTCTGCTTCTGAGCAGGAGTAAAAGCGAAAACATCGACATCGTTCTCATAAGGGACGGAGAGAAGGTCGAACTGAAGGACTATAGGTTCGTACCGGTCGACTACACGCTTGACGGTGAGAAAGTGACCAAAATCGGCATCTATATGACGGATAGGGAGACCGGGTTTCTGGCCGATCTGAAGTATTCATGGGACGGCTCGAGAGACTTCGTACGGCTTGTCTGGATGGGCCTGTCCGACCTCGTGACCGGCGGCGTCGGCCTTAAAGACCTCTCAGGCCCGGTGGGAATAGTGGGACTGATAAACGATGTTGGGGAGAACTCGGCGACAAAGACGGACGCGGTTTTAAATATCGCCTATCTCGCGGCTCTGATCGCCGTAAACCTTGCGGTGATGAATCTGCTGCCGATACCGGCGCTTGACGGAGGCAGACTGTTTTTCCTTGTTATAACGGCACTGATCGAAGGCGTTTTCAGGAGAAAACTGAACCCCAAATACGAGGGCTATGTCCACGCGGCGGGCTTTGTGCTGCTGCTTGGGCTGATGGCCGTCGTGATGGTGAGCGATATCTATAAACTGATTGCCTAGTACAGGGGCCGAACCGAAGGGTGAGTGCAAAATGACAAGGGAAAAAACAAAAACCATCAGAGTGGGAGACGTCTCCGTAGGGGGGGTCTCCCCTGTGTCTGTCCAGTCCATGTGCAGTACGAAAACCGAGGACGTCGGCGCTACCCTCGCCCAGATCGAGGCGCTGAGGAGCGCGGGGTGTGACATTGTGCGCTTGGCGGTGCCAAACGAAAAAGCAGCCCGCGCACTGCCTGAGATCCGCAAAAACTGCGCCGTGCCGCTTGTCGCGGATATACATTTCGACTATAGATTGGCTCTTGCCGCGGTAGAAGCGGGCTTTGACAAAATTCGCATCAACCCGGGCAATATCGGCTCGGCGGAGCGGGTGAGGCTTGTGGCCGATGCCTGCCGGGCAAACGGGGTCCCGATAAGGATAGGCGTGAACAGCGGCAGCCTTGAGAAGGACCTGCTCGAAGAATACGGCCCGAGTCCCAGAGCGCTCTGCGAGAGCGCAATGCGGCATGTTCGCATGCTTGAGGACGCGAACTTTGACGATATCTGCATATCGATTAAGTCATCCGATGTGTCGGACACCGTCGCGGCCTACAGGATGATGTCAGAAATGACGTCCTATCCTCTCCACCTCGGCGTAACGGAGTCTGGGACGCCCTACATGGGCATCATCAAATCCTCCGCCGGCATAGGCTCGCTTCTCATGGACGGCATAGGCAGCACCCTCAGGGTGTCGCTGACAGCCGACCCTGTCGAGGAGGTAAAGGCGGGGATAGCCATATTGAAGGCGACGGGCCTTCGGAAGGAAGGCGTCAACATCATCTCCTGCCCGACCTGCGGCAGGACGGATATTGATCTTTTCGCCGTCTCTGCAAAGGTCGAGGAGCTCCTTAAGGACTTCAAAAAACCGATCACGGTCGCGGTAATGGGCTGCATAGTCAACGGTCCGGGTGAGGCAAAGCACGCCGACTACGGCCTGGCCGGCGGCCTTAACGAGGGCGTCCTTTTCAAAAAAGGCGAGATCGTCCGCAAGGTCCCCGAGGGAATGCTCGCGGAAGCGCTATATGAACTTATAATGCTAGAGGAAAGAGGAGTATAGTTCCCATAATGAGCGAAGATAATTTGGTTTCTTTTTTGACCATGTTCCCTTTCTGCGAGGAATTTAAGAATCTATGCGGAGGGCTTGCGGGAGCGGTTGTCAGCTCCGCAACGGTGAACAGGGAAAAACGTCATATGGCTGTCGAGGTCCTTTTCCGGGGCCTTGCGAAGCCGTCGGAGCTGCATACGCTGGAAGGCCGGATTGCCGCAGAGTACGGTCTCGGCTCCGTCGTCATCAGCCCGCGTTACGCGGCAGGTGAGAGCAAGGCTTCACCCGAAAAAGCGGGTACCGGGCGGGAGAAGAAGGATCGGCCAACCCGCGCGTCGGGAAAAACGCTATACGGAAGAAATATTAAGGGCGAGCCGGTGCCGATGAACACGCTGAATACGGAGTCCGGAAGCGTGGTGGTGCAGGGCGAGATTTTTTTCGTGGAGAACAGGGAAATTGCGAAAACGAAAGCCTGGGTGCTCTGCTTCGATATGACGGACAACACGGGCTCGATCAGGGTATCCAAGTATTTCAGGCAGGACGACGACAAGGGCGAGCTCATGAGCCTTGAAAAAGGGATGTTCGTGAAGGTTTCCGGCAATGTGGCTTATAACCGCTACGACGAGGACATTGCGCTTGAGCCGAAGAGCGTGGTCCTCGGGAACAAGCCGGTGCGCGAGGACACCGCGGAGGAGAAACGGGTCGAATTGCACCTCCACACCCGCTATTCCACGCTTGACGCTTTAACCGACCCCGAAGAGGCGGTAAAGCGCGCGGCTTTGTGGGGACATCCGGCGATAGCGGTCACAGACCACGGAGTCGCTCAGGCCTTCCCCGAAGTCTGGAAGGCTGGAAAGAAAGCCGGCATCAAGATAATCTATGGCGTCGAGGGCTACTACATAAACGATGTAGACGACAAGCTCGTCGTCTACGGCGAAAGCGAAGGCGGTCTTAACGAGGAGTTCTGCGCCTTCGATATTGAGACGACGGGACTTTCGGCGAGAAGCGAGCGCATGACGGAGATCGGCGCCGTCATCATGAAAAACAGCGAGGTAAAAGAACGCTTTCAGACCTTCGTAAATCCGCACAAACCGATACCGCGCGAGATAACCGAGATGACGGGAATTACGGACAGGGACGTTTTCGACGCGCCGGACGAGGACGCGGCGCTGCGTCTTTTCATGGCATTCGCGGGAGAACGCCCGCTTGTAGCACACAACGCTGAATTCGACATAGGCTTTATGAAGGCCACCGCGAGGAGAAGCGGCATAACTTTCGACCCGGTGTTTATGGACACACTGACGCTTTCCCAGAGCCTGCTGCCGGATATGAAGCGCTTCAAGCTCGACNTTGTCACGNCCANNCATCTGGAGCTNCCCNAATTCAACCACCACAGGGCCGACGACGACGCACTCGCCTGCGGGCGAATCTACGCCAAGCTGATCAATATGCTGACGGAACGCGGCGTGACGAGGCAGGAGGAACTGGAGACTTATACGCGTGAGGAACGGAACCGGAATCCGCGCGGCATGCGCACGAGGCACATAATCCTGCTTGTCAGGAACAGGACGGGGCTTAAAAACCTCTATGAGATTATTTCCAAAGCACATTTGGAGCACTTCAAAAAGAATCCCATTATCCCGAAGAGCCTACTCCTAAAATACAGAGAGGGCATCATCGTCGGCTCGGCCTGCGAAGCGGGAGAGGTGTTCGAGGCGGTCGCCCGCCACAAAAGCGACGAGGAGCTGGAGCGGCTCTGCGCGTTTTACGATTACCTTGAGATACAGCCGGTGTGCAACAACGCGTTCATGCTGGAAAACGGTTCAGCGAAAGACGAGGAAGAGCTGCGGGAATTCAACCGCCGCATTGTCGCCCTGGGCGAAATGTTCGGAAAACCCGTAGTGGCGACGGGAGACGTCCATTTCCTTGATCCCGAGCAGGAGATTTACCGGCACATTCTTCTCGCGGGCCGGAGCTTTTCAGACGCGGACAGGCCGCTGCCACTCTATTTTAAGACGACCGATGAGATGCTCGCCGAATTTTCATACCTTGGTGAGGAGAAGTGCCGTGAGGTCGTAGTCACCAACTCCGTGGCGATATCGAATAGGTGCGACGACATCGAGCTCCTGCCCAAGGATCTCTACGCGCCGAAAATCGAAAACTCGGTTGAAGATCTGCAAAATCTGGTTTATAACCGTATGCATGAGCTCTACGGTGAAAATCCGCCGGATACGGTAAGGGAACGCGTCGAGACCGAGCTCGGCGATATTCTGAAGCGCCACTACGACGTCATTTATATGTCCGCTCAGAAGCTGGTTGCCAATTCCCTTGCCGCCGGTTATCTGGTCGGCTCCCGCGGAAGCGTCGGCTCATCCATCGTCGCCTATATGTCGGGCATAACGGAGGTCAACTCTCTCCCTGCGCATTACCGCTGTCCAAAGTGTAAATACACCGATTTTGAGAGCGGAAGGGGCTACGGCTGCGGCGCGGACATGCCGGACAAAACCTGCCCGGTCTGCGGGGAGAAGCTGGTTAAGGATGGCTTCGACATTCCCTTTGAGACCTTTCTGGGCTTCGGCGGAGACAAGGTGCCCGATATCGACCTGAACTTTTCCGGCGAATACCAGTCGCGCGCGCATAAGTATACGGAGGAGCTTTTCGGGCGCGACCATGTGTTCAAGGCGGGAACTATCGGAACGCTGGCCGAAAAAACGGCCTATGGTTACGTGAAAAACTACCTGAAGGACCGAAATATGGTCGTTACCAAAGCGGAGGAGAACCGCCTCGCGCAGGGCTGCGTCGGCGTCAAGCGCACGACGGGACAGCACCCCGGCGGACTCGTGATTATTCCGCAGGACATGGATGTGACGGATTTTTGCCCCGTGCAGCACCCCGCGGACGACCCGGACAGCGACATTATCACGACGCACTTCGAATACCACAGCATGGAGGCGAATCTTCTCAAGCTCGACGAGCTCGGCCACGATGACCCGACGATGATCAAAATGCTCGAGGATCTGACCGGCGTGAACGCAAGACAGATCCCGCTGGACGACCCGGATACGATGGGGATATTCAGTTCTCCGGCTCCGCTCGGGCTTCCGGACGGCGACCCGATAATAGGAAAGACGGGAACGATAGGCATCCCTGAATTCGGAACGGATTTCACGCGCGGCATGCTCACCGACACGAGCCCGAAAGATTTCGACACTCTGGTGCGGCTTTCCGGCTTCTCTCACGGCACGGACGTTTGGGTCGGAAACGCGAAGGACATCATTCTGTCCGGCACCGGGTCGGTCAAGGAGACGATAGGCTGCCGTGACGATATCATGCTCTATCTGATGGATAAGGGCATGGAGCCGAGAAAAGCCTTCAAATTCATGGAGGCCGTCAGAAAGGGCGCGATACACAAGGGAAAGGCCTGGCCGGACGGTATTGTTGAGGACATGCAGGCACTGGGCGTACCGGAGTGGTATATTGACTCCTGCCGGAAGATTCAGTATCTTTTCCCAAAGGCTCACGCGGTCGCGTATGTCATGATGGCCTTCAGGATCGCGTATTTCAAAGTCCACTATCCGCTTGCCTACTACAGCTGTTATTTCTACCGCAGAGCCGACAGCTTCGACGCCGAATTGATGACCAGAGGGATAGAGCCGGTCCGGCAGAAAATCAACAGGATAAGGGCGGATCCGAACGCCAGTAAGAAGGACGAGGATATCCTGACTACGCTCGAAGCGGTCTATGAATTCTATCTGCGGGGTTTAAGCTTCAAGCGCATGGACCTCTATAAATCTGAGGCCATGAAGTTTGTTATTGAGGACAGCAGCCTGATACCGCCTTTTATCGCAATAGCGGGTCTTGGGGAAGCGGCGGCGAACGATCTTGTGAAATGCCGCGAGGGAGGGAGAACCTTCATCTCGGTAGACGAGGTAATGAGCGCCTGCCCCAAGGTCAGTCAGACGCACATACAGCAGCTTAAGGAGCTCGGTGCTCTTGGAGACATGCCGGAGACAAGCCAGATGAGCCTGTTTTGAAGCGGAATGAATAGACAGCGCCGCCGTATCCGAACGCGGATTGCGGCGGCGCTGAATGGTTGAGGGGAAAGTAACCGCGGGAAAATGCGCCCGCCTAATCCTCCATCTGTTTTCCCAGAAAGCTTGCGACGGTCGCGGCCAGCTTGATCTGGACCTCGGTGGGTTCGGGAGAGCCCTGTTTTGCCAAAAAGGCCACACAGCCCATGACGTCACCCTCGGCCAGTATGGGCGCGGCAACCGTCAGATACAGCATATCGCTGCCGTCGGTGAAGAGAACGTCGCTGCCGGCGGGCGCGGCATAGAGCTTGCGAGACTCCATGATCTCAGTCAGACCATCGCTTATCCTCCGGTCAACAAGTTCCTTTTTTGGGACTCCCGCGCAGGCGATAACAGTGTCCCTGTCGCACACCGCAGCCACGCAGTCGCCCGTTTTGTAAAGCGCCTCGCAGATCTGGGCCGCGAAGTCCGACAGCTCGCCTACAGGCGAGTACTTTTTAAAAATGACCTCTCCGTCCTTTTCAGTGTAAATCTCAAGCGGGTCGCCATCCCTTATTCGCAGGGTACGGCGGATTTCCTTCGGAATGACCACCCGTCCGAGATCGTCGATACGGCGTACAATTCCTGTTGCCTTCATATTCTACCTCCCATACGCTTATGCGCAATTTTCATACAGGCGCAGGCAGAGCTTATGTCTTCAGCTTATACGAGTCGGGGGGAAGAAACAGAGCATAAGCCTTATAAGTGCCGGCGCCAACGGACTTGATATTGCTTCACGTTATCCAAGCAACTATATTCTTTGCCAAATCCGCCGCTTTATTCTTTTTTGACACAGGGCTTCAGTATTGCCGAGAAAGCTGCTGAAAAAACGGATAAATCCAATAAATTATAATAATTGAAATGTTTGAAACCGAAAAACAGCACATTTCAACCGCCTTTTGGCTGAAATATGCTGTTTCGCAGTTATTGTAAGAGGCCGGCCGGCGGCTGAAAAGTTTCCAGCCCGGATGACGCTTTCCCGATCCGCTCCCCCATAGTAAGCGCCGTTTCCACGCCTTCCGAAGAATTGAGGAGGATATCTTCATCGATCTCAGCGCGGCCCTTTTCCAGACAGACAATTATTGTGGAGCCGCCGAATTCGAATTTTCCTTTTTCTTCGCCGCGGATGACGTCGGCCTCCCCGTGATAATTCACAATCTTACCGACAAGCAGCGCGCCGACTTCCATCACAAGCAGGTTTCCGAAATTTTCGCTTTTCAGAATTGAATATTCTCTTGTGTTTTCTTTATAGATCGGCACCACGTCGTTCGCAAGCGGGTTCACGGTGTGAAACACCCCCGGAATATGATAATTATTTGTCTTGGTACCGTTATCAATATAGCAGAACCGGTGGTAATCATCCACCGTAAGACGGAAGAGGAGAAGCAGTCCCCCCTCGTAATGCCCGGCCAGATTCTTATCTCTCAGCAGACTTTCCAGGGAATACAGAGTGTCTTTGATTTTGAAACGGGCATCACTGCCGATCGCAAATACACTGAGCTTGGCGTCACAGGGCGAGATCAGATGATCGGGTACGCCGTCGATGATGCGGCAATCCTTTTTTATTTTTCGGGTAAAGAAATCATTATAGGAAGAGAAGCTCCGGGCCTCGTACTCCGACATATCAATATTATTTCTTTTGATAAAGGGAGCTATCAGACAGCGCGAAGCACGGAGATTCAACCATGAACCCGCTAAACGCGAAACCCACGGCTTCACGAGCGGGGCCAGCAGAATTCTTCCCGCCGCCGTTTGATACAGAAACGCCAGCACTCGGCCCTGCGTTTCGTTTTGTATGATTTCCCGCCCGGAGCGATCAACACACTTCATCCCGATATTCCTTAATTCAGCAGCTTTTCTATCAGGGGATTTTCATGCAGGGGCGTACGGCTGATATGGTATCTGGAGAAAAGCAGAATCACGACGACGGCACAGGCCACGACGATTACAAACACACACAGCATTTTGTTGGAGGGCTTTTTTAGCTTGAAATTGATGATAAACAGCGTGCCGACAATGAGGAGCGTCACGAGCAGTACCCATTTGAAGGCCCACTCCGGCATCACGAAATTTAAAAGGAATACCAGAGGGAGAATGATGGTGATCGAAGTAATCGGCAGACCGTGATAATACGTGTTCGGACAATTTTCGACCCTCTGCCGGTTCGTTTCGAGGACATTGAAAAAGGCCAGCCTGATTACGGAGCAAACGCTGTAATAAGCGATCACAAGATAGCCCAGCACACCCTTCATCCCCAGAAGGAAGCAGATGAGCACCGGGAATGCGCCAAAACAGACCACGTCACACAGCGAGTCAATCTGTACGCCGAATAGCTTCTGGTCAGATGTGCGGTCTTTTTTCTTTCGCGCGATTTTGCCGTCGAACATGTCGCAGAGCCCCGATAGTGCGAGACAGGCGATTGCGGTTCGAAATCTGCCGTCGATAGCCTGCGTCATTCCGAACACGGAACATATCAGGCTGAAGTAGGTAAGTACCACCGTATAATCGTAATAGCCAATCATGCTGTGTAGTTCCTCTCTGTCTTTCTTACTATAACGAAATGCGCGATAAGTGTTAACAGCGCGCTTATGATAAGCTGCGTATAATAACTGATTCCCCGGCTGACAAGCATTACAGGCAGCGTGGCCCTACCGCAGATCGGTGCAAAAATCGTTAGAAACAGCTTCTCGCTGATGCCCATTCCGCCGGGCAGCGGAAGCATTTCAACGGCGACCGAAATCATTCCCTGCAGTATCGTAATTACGGCAAATCCCGTGCCGGCCAAACCGAAGGAGCGGTAAATCAGATAAGTCACATAGAAAAGCAATAACCTTTGGACGATCGTGAGTACAAGCACTTTCAATATGACCAATTTATGCGTTCGGAAATACGCCGCGACGTCCTGATACTGCCGCATGGCCTGCTCAATTTTTTCCGAATAGCGATCCGCCTGTTTAATCAGATGAAATCTGCTTAATAGAGATATTATCGCGGTAAGTATGCTTTTGGCCATTGTCGGGTGAAATACGAGCAGCAGCATAAAGCCGACGCAGATTACGTTCAGCGCCATTCCGAGATAACACCAGCCAAGCGCGCTCTGCAGCGCCTGAATCATTTCCGGAGGGCGGAAAATCAGCACAAAGGCGCCTATGATGACCAGAACCATTTTATAGGTGATTGTTATGATTAGAAGCACCGATGTGGCGAGCGGTATCGGGATATGATCCTTCTGCATGTAATAGAGCTGGGCCGGCTGTCCGCCCGCCGACATGGGTGTGATACAGCAAAAAAAGAAGCCCACAAAGGAATAGAGCAGGCAGTGTCCAAAAAGGGCCTTTTGCCGGAGCGTTCTCATTAGGTAGGAAATAATAACGGACTCGCTTCCGATAAAAAGCAAAACGCACAGCACCGCCGCGAACCAATAGCGGATATCGGCTTTCCGCATGTCGTTCGAAAGTTCTTTCAAATCACGCCCGCTGAAGATATAATAGATTGTTAATGCAAACACCAGCAGCAAAAATACGCCATTTAAAATGCTATTTCTTTTGCTTTTTATAACGGCTCGCCCCCAAATATTTTTCGTCCTATCCGCTCAAAGAAAGTCTGCACGCCAAGATAGAGCCGTGTGTGGTTCGCAAGTGCGTAACACAGCTCCGCAAGCAGGATTCCCCCGGCAACATCCGCCAGATAGTGCTGTTTTATGAGCTGGGTGGAGGCGCAGATCAGTAAGGCAAACAGGCAGGAAAAGCCTTTATACCACAGCGGGATTTTTTTGCTTCTGCGAATGCCGATAAAGCAGAGCCAGCTGACAAGGCAATGAATGGAGGGAAAAAGATTAGTCGGGCGGTCCGACTGAAAGATAAACCGCGTGAGCCAGCTGAACAGATCGGCACCCGGCACCTGGGGGCGAACATTTGTCGTCGGAAGAAGGATAAAAACCGCGGCGCATATCAGCTTTGCCGTCATATCGGACGTGACAAAACGAAACCATTTCTCTTTTTCTTCAAAGGATACCAGAATAAAATTAACAGCCCAGAACACAAAGCTGAGCAGGTAGATGACGCTCCATTCTTTCAAAAAGGGAATCTGCCTGTCCAGCGCGGTGGTGAGATCGTAATGGTGCGCGCTTCCCATCAGCAGCTGTGTCCCCCAATAAACGGAGCAGTTCAGCAGGAAGCACGCGGCAGCGGAAATTAAGCCATATTCAGGGATGCGTTTAAAAATGCTTCTGCGGTACCATTTCCAGAAAGCTGTCTCTTTCCACATACCGATACTCATCCATAAAAATAATTTATTTGCCATTATGCTGTTATCGCTTTAAAGTGATAACAGCAGAGATATATTTAAGGCCGTGGGCGAACAAACGCCCACATGGCCAATAATACAAATCTTCATTTTTTAAGGGAGAGTTGTATTATATCAGCTTTTTACTGGAACCACAACTTATTTATATAAATGAAGGGCGAGAGTTCTCTATCCGTTATTTCAGACCCGCCGCCGCGGCGCTGCGGGCAATGTTACAGTTATGTGACAAGACGACGGAAGATATTGACCTCGGGGAATTACTGTGTTAACATAACGAAGATAAATGCTGGGATAGTATCCTGCCATTATCCATCGGTACTTCCGTTTGATGGTTGGCTTTGGATATCCGAATCATCAAGCGTTTGTGCATAACTGGGCCCCTTTTTAAGGGGTACTATTCAAGGAGGAGTTTAATATATGAGAACTCTGAAAAAGACCCTAGCCCTCGTACTGTCAGTGGCTCTGGCTGTTTCTCTGTTGGCTGTCGGCGCTTCCGCAGCGACCACATCGACAACCTTCAGCGACGCGTCATCCGTTCAGTACACCGAGGCCGTTAATGTCATGACGGCTGTGGGCGTAATCAACGGTTATTCCGACGGCAGCTTCAAGCCCGCCGGGACAATCACCCGCGAGGAAGCGGCTAAGATGATTACTTACGCCGTCCTCGGCCCCACAACCGCATCTGCCCTTTCCGCTAGGGGCACAACCTTCAGCGACGTCGCTGCTGACCGCTGGTCCGCTCCTTACATAGGCTACTGTGTAAGTCAGGGAATCATCAACGGCATGGGCGACGGAACCTTTGCTCCCACCGCAAACGTCACCGGCTATCAGCTCGCCAAGATGATGCTCGCAGCCGCAGGCTACGGCAAGGCAGGTGAGTTCACCGGCGTGAACTGGGCCATCAATGTTGCCGTTGCTTCTAACAAGTACGGCGTATTCAAGACCACGAAGGCCACCGACCTGAACAAGGCCGCCACCCGTGAAGAGGCTTCCCTGTATGTATTTAACGGAATTACAAGAGTTCCTGAAGTAACCTACAGCAAGCTCACCGATACTTATACAAACGTAACGAATAAGGTTAACGCTTTTGCCGGAGTTACGCTCAGCGAGACTCCTGCTGCAAACGGCGACACCAACGACTACATTGCAGAAGATATTTTTACAAACCTTACAGCTTCTGCAACAACGGTTGGCGGCGCAACTGGCTATGCTTGGATGCTGAATGGCAATTCCATCTCCAGCTTTGTTTCCAGTGTTAAAGCTCTTGCCACCAGCACTAACGGAACCGCTTATGCGGACCTGACCGATCCTTCCAAGTCCACCTACATCGGCTATCAGCCCGAGACGGCTTATAACTCCGGCACAGTACACTATTATTACAATGATGCCGAAAAGACTGTTTCTGGCGATATAACGACACTTAAGAATGCTGCTTCTACAGTCGGTGCTGTTGTTCAGTTCCTCGACACCAATAACAATGGTTATTATGATCAGGTCTCTGTCACCGTCAAGAGTGTACAGCAGCTCGGCGCTGCCCCGACAGTGACGACCACCGGATCCGTTACCAATGTGACGATCGGGAATCTGGGCACTGTCCTTTCTACCGCTATTGTCTATCCCGCCGGCCTCGTCAAGGGTGATGTCATCCTCTCCTATACCGGCGCAAACGGCAAGATTTATGTTGAGAAAGCTACCCCCATCACCGGAACGATCACTTCCTATGTTGACACCAAGTATGTCACCATCAATGGAACCAACTATTATCAGTCCGGTCTTGCCGGTGCTCCCGCTGCCTATGATACGTTTGATGAACTGAAAGCTCTTCTGGGCTTGTCCGGCTATACCTTCTATCTTGACAACGGCAATAACATTGTTTATACGGTTGCTCCCTCCGGAACCGCCACCGTTACAAACACACTCTTTGTTTCCGCTGTTCAATACACCGCTTCCTTCGGCAGCTATACCTTCCAGGCTATTGCTGTAAAGCCTGACGGAACCCAGAGTACTATCACCGTCAATAAGACAGCGATTGACAGCGTAACACCTCCGGTTGCCCTGTCTACCACGGTTGCCACAGTTGGTGGTGCTAATCCTGCCGATACTACTATAGGTAGCGGCGCCTATCATGCTGCGGCAACTGGCTACCTCTATGCCGGCAACTTCTACACCTACACTGTCAATTCGGACGGCTCTTATAACCTGATTTATGCCGCACACCAGAGTTACAACAAGACGGATCTCACAAAGGGCACCAATACTACTGGGCTTGATGCCAATGATACCTCCTATGTTGTGACCGGAAACAAGGCCCAGTTCCTTGGTGCCGTGACAGCTACTGGTACGACTTGGAGTGGACTCACACCTGTCTACACTGCCTCCAAGATCGCCACATCCGGAACGATTTTCCTGTACTATGACAGCAGCGCGAAGACCTACACTGCGGTGACCGGTATTGCTGCAGCTCAGACTTACGCTGCGGGCGGCACAATTTATGTTCTGGCCGATTCGTCGACTGACACCTATGCGCAGATCGTTGTCTGCACAGGTGCAAGCTCAACGACATCTGCCGCCAACTATGACCAGTACTTCATCACCAGCCCGGCAACTGTCTCGGCCGACAGCAATAACACTACGATCTACAGCTATACGGCAGTAGCCAACGGAGTAGTCGGAAAGACCGTTACCAGCTACGATCCGCTCACAATCGGCACTCTGTACTTCGCAAAGGATTATGCGACCAACGGCGCAATCAAGACGGGTGCTGCTTCAACTAGTGTTGCGGGAACCAAGCACACGGCGCTTACAGATGTCGCCTATGCTGGCGGTGTCCTCACAGTTACTGGAACACCCAGCGCATCCTATGTCCTCTCCAGCAACGTGGTCATCAACCTCTGCAGCGTAAATGGGTCAACAATAAGTGTTTCCCAGATTACCGCTGATTCCGCTGATGCCCTGGCTTATGCTGGCACAAATGATACGATCGTTCTCGTCCCTGTTTCTACTTCCGATTCCACTATCGCCGCGGTTTACATCTATCAGATAGTGTAATTAGTCAAGAACTTTCAAGACGCTTAGGCGTTAAGATAGCGGAGCGCCCCGGGGTGTTTACCCCGGGGCGTTTTGTTGCTTAACGACAGCTAATGTGTGAACTTATAGTTCTGCGTTGGGGTAGAGCAAAAACGGAAGAGCAGAGCAGTGGAGAATTCGGTTCCTCAAGCGCTCGGAATTTAGGCTCTATAATAAATGTTGGGGGCGTTTACTCGCCCCCAACATTTATTATAGAGCTGTAAAAGCACACATGAGAAGGCATCTTACCCGGAATATAAGTGCTACTGCATGCAATTCAAAATGTGCAAGATTACCCTTATCAATACTTGGTAAGAAGAAGTATAATCTCCTGTAACAATGAACGCATCCAAGCAAAAATAAGCCTGACACCACATGAAAAGCGGTGTCAGGCTGTGTAATTTAGCAATCTTTTGCCGAGGACCCTGTTTCAATCTGTTGGATTGCACTGGAGCGGCGCATTTTGACTGAGTCTATAAATGTTATTCGGCGCTTAAGCTGATACAGCGCTGATTATATTATAGGCTGTGGACAGTGCCTCGCCAATGCCTTTTACGAGTGTATCCGTTGGAGTATAAGAAGAATTCAGGGCGTTTGCCGCAATTGCCTTAATGCCTGTCGAGGCATCGAGGCAGGCAAGATAGGAGTCATTTAGCTTTTCATAGGCAGCGGAATAGACTGAATTTGACTTGCAGAAGGCGGCAGCATCCTGCGCGTATTTCGCGGCCGCAAGAACAGCATTGTTTGCCTGATTGAGGGCACCAACCGCTGCCGGGTTACTGCCGGCAAGGGCATAGCTGTACGCCCCCGCAAAATCACCGACCGCGTCCGAGATATACTGTCGGCTATTGTTTACCGCCGTGAGCAGATCATTTTTCGATGAAATAGTGCTGGAGGACGTGCCGGAAGAGGAGGAACCCGCCGTGATAGAGAACTTGACTCTAAGGCTTGTGTCGACCATGCGCGAGGCGACGGCGGCGACCTCGCAGCGGAGCACCATGTCGGAGGGCCCGAAAGCGCCCGACGTGGTCTTGCCCGTCAGGATACCGGCGTTATAGAGCATGTAAACGTAATCAAAATCGCCGTCGGTTGACAGATCAGGAATCTGTCCGACGCTGATGTTGTTGATTGCGGAGAAGGCCGAGGAGGGCAGGGAGGACGCGAGCACCTCGGCAACCTGGAGACGCGTGGCATAGGCGTCGTAGTTCTCAAATCTGCTGCTGGAGATGATGCCCTTGGAGACCGCATAGTCCACATAGGTTTGATACCAGGGCGTTCCCTCGGTGAAGGTGGCGCTGCCGTTGTTATAGATGCTGTTGATTCTCGCGGCCAGCGCGACGATCTCCGAGATTTTGACATTGGAGGAAGCGCCGAAACTCACATCGGACTGCCCCTTCAGCAGACCGTACTCGTAGGCAGAGGCCACGTTTGCGCTGTACCAGTCCCCGGCTGTGACGTCGCCGAAGGAGCCGGGCGTGTATGTGTTGGACTTCGTGAAATTGGTAAGCGCGTCGGCAAAGGCCGCCGTCGTCAGCAGAGACGCGGCCATAAGTACGCAGAAAAAAGCAGAAACAATTTTTTTCATTTTTTATCCTCACTTTCTGACTCTATTTTACCATATACTGCTTTAAAATTAAATATTTATTTGCAGCAGGGATAATCTAGTAAGCAATTATGACGCGGATGCGTCCGCCGGAACTTATCGCCTTATCATAGTAGCCGTAAAGACTATTGCTGCTCGCGCTGACAGCGGAGAGGGTGGTGAGAGTATATGAGTCGTTATTGTAAAGGTATACTGGAATATTGTCCGCCATCGTATATTTTGTCCCATCGCTTGCGGTTACATAGGAGGCTCCGACGGAAGCGACGGTTATTCTGTTTAGGGCGACCATCTTATATATGCTGCCGTTAATCAGTTCGATCTGAACCGCGCCGGAAGTGGCGCTAAAAGCTTTGGAAGAACTGGCTGATGTCGATACTCCGCCGATAACATATTTATAGGTTCCGGAGATGGATAAGCCGTTGGTGGTGTCGGATTTTACCAATGCGCTCAGCAGTATACCGTATTTGTACATATCGCCGGTTACGTCGCTCAGAATGAGTCGGTTGATCTTTCCGGCTGAATCCAGCGAATAGTATCTGACGTTGGAAGAACTGAGGTATATACCGGCAAGCCTCGAGGGATAGGTGACACAGTAGGAGCCGTTTATCGTTGTGTCGATTATCTGCACATCAGGAGCGAAGGAGTAGGTGCCGATGCCGGACGCGGCGGAATCGACCGTACCGTCAAGAGCGGATCCGCCCGTTTCCGTGACATTCAGATATCCGCCAGAATAGGTTACGGTAACGAGGTCCCCGACGTCTATGGCAGAACCGCTGTAGTTATATTTATAGCTGCTGCCATCGGTTGCGACCACAGTGACATTGCTGTTCGAATGGCTGCTGCCGGTGCTGTCGGTATAGGTGGTGGTACCGGTTGCGGAAACGACGCCGCAGACAGCGGCGCTGACAACGCCTGGCGAGAGCACACCAGCGACCTCGCCGTCCATGTCGAGCAGGAGCGTTACTGTGTCCCCGAGCCTGAAGCTCCCGGTGTTCGAGAACGCATAGGCCGCTTCCGAGGTTGAAAGCGTGTAGGAATTGCCCGCCACGGTGACCGAGGTGGGGGCGGAGGTGTTCGGCGCGGCGGCGGTATAGGTGCCGGTCACGCGGTTATTGTACAGCCATACCGTCTTCATTGATTTGTTAAAGTAATAGACGCCGTAGGTTTCGGCGGAGGAGAGCGACGAGGCCGTGCCGTTTAAATAAACCGAAGCGCCGCCGGAGCTGAAGGGAAGGGATGAAGTCCAGGACGAATCCTCGATGATGAAAGGCCCATCCGTGTTTGTCAGGACGAGAGAGGAGTAATTGATCTCGCCGGAGGAGTTCACGGTATAGCCCAGCATCGTCGCGTAATAGCTGCCGCTCTTGTTTTTGACGCTCATCAGGTTATAAAACAGGAACATGCAGTCCTGTCTTGTCAGGGCCTGCCCCTTCACCGCCGAGACGTTCTCGTTCAGTCCGAGCGCGGCATACTTCGCAAGCTGCGCGTCGGGGAAAGCCCCCGAAAAGTCCGTGGCGGAATAGCCCAGCATCTTCAAAACGGCGGAGACCGCCTCTTCAAGCTTAACGCCGTTATCCGGCCGGTATGTGCCATCGGTATAGCCCGACAGGTATCCGGCAGTGACCGCAGCCTGTATGTAGGCAGCCGCCCAGTTGGTATATTTCACATCCTTGAACGGCGAAACCTTTGCCGAAGCGCTCACGGTGTCCTTGAGAGTCGAAGCGGCAATCATCATCTTTGCGAACTGTGCCCGCGTGACGCCGCCCGAAAGGTTCAGGTCGCCGCTGCCGTCGCCCGTGATGATGCCCATGGCCTGAACGGTCTGCTGCGCGGAGAGCGCGTCCGACGAAGCCGCCGAGGCGGAACCCGCGGTCAGACCGATTATCAGGCAGAAAGCCAGTAAAACAGAAGCTGCTCTTTTCATAAGTTTCCTCCAGTAATTATTGCCCAGCGTTATTTATAATTTAACGTCTGTACGTGTAGCCAGTTCCGGCCCAGGGCCGGATTTTCCGAAATCGGGCAGATATCGGCAGCATAGCACTAAGTTGGAATAATATGCTTTTAACTTTAACGTAACCTTAAACCGCCGGGGATACCGGCCCTTCAAGGACTTTATTTCCCTAGAATTATCCCTATACTAGCCCATTGGTGTCATTTATAAAAGCTGAATTATGTTAATTTTTTTAAAATTGCCCTTCTGCGCTTTTAATTACGGGGCTATGCTGTTTGACTATTGCCGGCGAATAAGTTATAATCCTTGTATTCCAGAAATCGATCGGCAATTTACATATAATGTGGGGAATAGACATGAAGAGACTGGCAGCGTTCATACTCGTACTTATCCTGGGCTTTACAATGCTCACTCCCTCGGCTTTTGCGGCTTCAGGCGCCCGCGACACAAGCTTCGAAGAGAAGCTCGCCGTGGATCTGCAGGGGCTCGGGCTGCTGAAAAGCGTGACAGGCAATGATTTTGCGCTTGACAGGGCCCCCACAAGGATAGAGGCGGTGGTCATGCTCGTCCGCTCCCTCGGCAAGGAGAGCGAGGCTCTCGCCAGCAGCTGGACCGACCCCTTTACGGATGTGCCGGAATGGGCTTCCAAATATGTCAGCTACGCGTTCAGAAAAGGTTATGTGAACGGCGTTTCCTATGATAAATTCGGTACGGGCAAAGCGAGCGCCGAGATGTACGTCACATTTGCCCTGAGGTCACTGGGATATTTTGACCAACGCGGCGATTTCTACTGGAAACAGCCCTTTTCTCTTGCCAGAAGCGCAGGCATTCTGCCAAACAGAGTCAGCCTCACCGATTTCAGGCGCGCCGACGCGGTTATGGTCACCTACCTGTCGCTGAGCGCCAAAATGAACAACTCCGGCTCGACTCTGGCGGATAAGCTCATTTCGGACGGAACAATTACCGCCGGGCAGTACGAAACGTGTTATGATAAGGATGCAGCAAAAAAGGCGGAGCGCGATCTGGAGCTGACTCCCGTCGAAATCTATGCCAGATGTTCCCCGGCGGTTTTCTACCTTGAAGTGTTTGACTCAAGGGGCAGCGTCTCCGGAAACGCCAGCGGCTTTTTTATAGACAGCAACGGTACGGCCGTGGTTAATTTTCATTCCATAAAAAAAGCGTATTCGGCAAAGATAACGACCTCCGACACCAATAAAGTTTACGATGTCGTCGGCGTATACGATTACAATGCGGATCAGGACTGGGCGATTATCAAGGTCAACGGCACAGGCTTCTCCTACCTTGACCAGGGCGACTCTTCGACACTTGCCGGCGGCGAGACCACCTATGCGATCGGGAGTCCTCTGGGACTGAAAAACACAATCTCCAAGGGAATCGTCTCAACCCCCAAAAGGCAGTTGACCCCGGACGGCATCACCTTCGTTCAGACAACGGCGGAAATTTCCTCCGGCAGCGGGGGCGGGGCTCTGCTCAACTCGTATGGCGAGGTCATCGGCATTACCGCGGCCACGGTCACCGCCGGGCAGAATCTGAATCTGGCTGTTCCGATAAATTTGATAAAAGGTTATTCGACCTCAAGCTGCCGGACGCTGCTGGCAATCAATATAAATCCGGCTTCGGCACTCACCGCATACGCAGATTATCCGGAAGTTCCGGACTGCGGCGCTTTTTATGGCATCAACGTCATGATAAGCTACCCGACAAGTGTGGGAACAACGTATTACTACAACAGTTCCATGCTTAATTCTCCGAACGACTGGGTAAAAACCGACAAATACGCGTACCCGAAATACCTTGATGAGCTCACCGAATGGGGATTTACGAATATTGGCGAGTTCAAGACAGGATCAAGCTATTATTGGGAGTTCACCTTCAGCTCCAAAAACGCGAACTATATCGTAAACGTCGGAACCGGTTCGCTCGGCGGGGTCGCCTGCCTTTCAGTGCAGATAACAAAATCCTGAAAGAGGAATATAGACGGAAAATTTCAGCGGGAGAGGCTTCCAAGCCTCTCCCGCGTTTTATACGGCGATTGAAAAGATGAGATACTCCTTCACCTTGGAAAGGTAGAACGGAAAGCCCCTCAGTCCTGTGCTCTCGAGCCGCGCATCCAGAATCCGAATGATTTCGTCGGGGTCCAAAGAACTGTTGTCGCTGGAGATAAACCTGACTGCGTCCTTGTAATTTCTCAGAGGTTGCCCGAACGAGCTATGGACCGGGATTTCGGAGAAAGTGCAGGCATCGGCTCTGATGTGCGAACGTATTTTGTTTTTTCAGAGACCAAAGCCCGAAAATGCTTCAGGGCGTCGGTGAGCCTGATATTGCGGTCGTTGCCGGAATATCCACAGGCGTCCGCATCCCAGCCGATTTTTTCGGATGACCAACTATACAGCTTTTCAAGTGGATTATTGATCATTTCGCACTTCCACCGTTTCGTTATTACCTTCCGGGCACAGAGTTCACGACACTATGCCCACTCCGGCGCGAAGAGCGATAAACTGTCCCGCGATGCTGATGGCAATCTCAGCCGGAGTCTCCGCTCTGATATTCAGAAGCCCGATTGGGGCGGTGACTCTGTCCAGATCCGTGCGTGTAAAGCCGTGCTCCATAATGTTTTTTTCCACCGCCGCCTTTTTATGGGCACTACCGATGACTCCTATATAGCGAGCGGGAGTCCTAAGAGCCTGCTCCTCGACGACCTGATCGAATTTGTGTCCGCGCGTCATGATGACAATATAATCGGACGCCGTGACGTCTTCAAAATCGCGTATATCCTCCAGATCCACCAGCCTGATGTCAACAGCGTCGGGAAACAGCTCGCGGGAGGCAAATTCGGGGCGATCCTCGAGCACAATGCAGCGAAAATCCAGATGGCTGAGTACGGGGACAAGCTCCTGTGAGACATGCCCACCGCCTACAACATAGACATAGCCCGCGAACAAAATCTGCTCCGCATAGTATTTTTTCCCGCCGAGCTCGAATACGCAGACCTGACCGGAAATGCCCGCGCCCGCTTCGGGCGCTATTGCGCCGACGGTGCCGAGCCTTTCGGAATAGAGGCCTATTTCTCCGTCGGGGTTATCGGTCAGTTCGGTTACAAACCAGGTCGTCTTCTGCTCACGGAACTGTCCGAGGGCTATTTCGCAAAGTCTGAGCACCGAAGCGTCTTCGCCGCTGACAAAACGGAAAAATACGGTCACGTCTCCACCGCAGACCATCCCCAGATCCTCTACCTGATTTTTCTCGAGAACATATCTTTTTATGGCCGAGGAGCGCTTTTCAAGCAGTTCTTGCGCAAGCTGCATCGAGCGGTATTCGACCGCACCGCCCCCTATAGTGCCGCATAAACGGCCCTCCCTGCCGACAATCATCCGCGCACCTGTGCCTCTCGGCGTCGAGCCGGAGCTCGCGACCACCGTTACCAGCACGAGATCCTCTTTGTTTTCCAGCCTTTTTTTCATTTCTGTAAACAGTTTGAACATACTGACTGCCTCCTTGCCATGACGCCCCTTGTAGAATTGTTTTTACTAACTATTCCGCCCCAAAAATGAGCCGAGTTTTTATTATTATAATACAATACTTAGATTCACGCAAGCAGTTTTGCCGTCGAAAATAAGGCGGAGCGGCAGGAAAAAAGCAAAGGCCCACGTTTATCCGGATACCGCTTGAACAAAAGAATGCAGACAATAAAGATGCGGTGTCTGTATTTCATACAGAAACATTCGTATGACCAATTATCACACAATATGAGAATTATGTCCAAAACTAAAGCAACAGAGACTAAATGACTGTACAAACTTTATTAAAAGATTTCTATAATGTTATTTATAGATATGCATACTGACCATACCAACCAAGGTGAGCGCATTTTAATTCCGTTACTATTACAATTTGAGGAGGAGTTTTATGTATTACAGCAGCGGTAACTATGAAGCATTTGCTACCCCTAAAAAGCCGGATGGCATTGAAAAAAAGTCAGCCTACATAGTCGGTACCGGCCTTGGCGGACTGGCAGCGGCCTGCTTCCTCGTGCGTGATGCCCAGATGCCGGGCGATCATATCACCCTTTTTGAGCACCTTCCTGTGGCCGGCGGTTCCTGCGACGGCGTCTATGATGCAACGAAGGGCTTCATTATGCGCGGCGGTCGTGAGATGGATAACCACTTCGAATGCATGTGGGATCTGTTCCGCTCCATCCCCTCCACCATAAATCCCGGCCAGACCATTTTTGAAGAGTATTACTGGCTCAACAAAGAGGATCCGAACTTCTCTCTTTGCCGTGTCACCGAAAAACGCGGCGAGGATGCACATACCGACCGCAAGTATGCCCTGACTCCCGGCGCGGGCACACAGCTTCTCAAGCTGTTCATGACGCCTGACAGAGACCTGCAGGACAAGACAATAGACGACATCTTTGACGAAGAATTTTACGCGACAAACTTCTGGATATACTGGCAGACCATGTTTGCCTTTGAAAAGTGGCACAGCGCCCTTGAAATGAAGCTCTATCTGCATCGCTTTATTCATCACATTGACGGCCTGCCCGACCTGAGCGCGCTGCGTTTCACCCGTTACAATCAGTATGAGTCCATGATTCTTCCAATGTGCCAATATCTCACCGACCGCGGCGTAAAGATCGAATTTGACACCACCGTCAAAAACGTCGTCTGCGACTGCACACCGGAAAAGAAAGTTGCTAAGAAGATCGAATATACTCAGGGCGGAGTGACCAAGACGATCGCCCTGACGGAGGACGACTTTGTATTTATAACCAACGGCTGCCAGGGTGACTGCTCCGCATACGGCGATCAGGACCATGCGCCTGTCGTCATGGTCAAAAACGGAGAGAGCCCGAGCTGCGAGATGTGGACAAATATCGCAAAGCAGGATCCGGCCTTCGGTCATCCTGAGAAGTTCTTCAAGGATATCAAGGAGACCAGCTGGGAGTCCTGGACCGTCGATACCTCCAACAAAAAGATTCTCGACGCCATCGAAAAGATCTGCCACCGCGACCCGCTGTCCGGCAAGGTCGTCACAGGCGGAATCATCACCTGCAAAGATTCCAAGTGGCTCATAAGCTGGACCATCAACCGTCAGGGACAGTTCCAGAACCAGCCGAAGGATCATTGCCTGATCTGGGTCTACGGCCTCAACTGCTATGACGTAAACGGCGACTTCGTCAAGAAGCCGATGAACGAAAGCACCGGAGTAGAGCTTGCCGAGGAGTGGCTGTATCACATCGGAATCCCCGAAAACGAGATCGTTGAGCTTGCCACAAAGGAATGCAACACGACTCCCTGTATGATGCCCTATGTCACCACCTTCTTTGAGCCCCGCGCCGAAGGAGACCGTCCGAAGGTCGTTCCCGACGGCAGCGTGAACATCGCGTTTCTGGGACAGTTCGCCGATACGCCGCGGGATACGGTTTTCACAACCGAATATTCCATCCGTACTGGAATGGAAGCCGTCTATACCCTATGCAATGTGGACCGCGGTGTTCCGGAGACGTGGGCCAGCGTTTACGATGTACGCGACCTGCTGTACGCGACAAGCAAGCTCCTAGACGGACAGAAGCCGCTGGAGTTCCTCCTCCCGACGGTTCTACCGATCCTTGGAATCGTGAAGGAAAAGCTCGAAAACAATGTGGTGGCCGAGCTGCTGAAAAAGTACAATATAATCTAGGCTTTTCGTCTTTTCGGAAACGGGCGGAGCGGCAGTCTTACTGTCGCTCCGCCCGTTTTCCCGAGCTGAGCCGTCCGCTGGACGTTCGGAGATCGGACGCAGATCCCCTGAAACCGTGAGATCAGGCTTGACTTAGAGGGAAGAATCGATTATTATTAGTAGCAATGTGATTGTTAGGACACTAACAATCGAGGGGGGTATGGCTATGGAAGCGGAAAGGCGCCTCTGCTTCGAATTCAAAGTGATAAACAACCTTGTCCGGAGAGAGATCGAAAACTCTTCCAACAGACAGTATATTGAGAGTGTAACCGGCACGAACGGCTGGGTCATCGGATACCTTATCAGAAATAAGGACAGGGACGTTTTTCAGCGGGATCTGGAGGTGGAGTTCTCCATACGCCGCTCGACAGTCTCATCCATATTGAAGAGAATGGAAAAGAACGGACTCATAAGGCGCGAAACGGTGGCCTACGACGCAAGGCTCAAAAAGCTTGTGCCGACCGAGAAGTCGTATAAGATCAACGATCTGATAATGGAGGACCTGGCAAAGGTCGAAAAAAAGCTCAGGAACGGACTCGCAGAAGAGGACCTGAAAGCTTTTTTTAAAACGGCCGATATAATCAAGACAAATCTTGAATAAAGGGCATACACAGCAAAGAAAGGGTAATTGGTATGGTCAAACGTTTGCTTCAGAGCTTGAGGCAGTATAAGAAAGAATCAATTTTAACACCGCTGGCGGTGACGGGCGAAGTCATGCTCGAAGTGATAATTCCGTTTTTAATGTCCAGACTTCTGGACTACGGCATCAATGGCGGCAATATGCCGTATATTTGGAAAATGGGGATTTGGCTCGTTGTCGCGTCGATGATATCGCTATTATTCGGAGCCATGTCGGGCAAATTTGCCGCGGTCGCGGCCTCGGGCTTTGCCAAGAATCTCCGGCAAGATATGTACTATAACGTTCAGACGCTGTCTTTTTCAAATATTGACAGGCTGTCCGCGGCGAGCATTGTGACCCGTTTGACAACGGACGTGACCAATGTGCAGAGCGCCTACCTGATGGTGATACGCCTCGCGGTGCGCTCGCCTCTGATGATTATATTCGCCATGATAATGTCCTTTACGATCAACGCCGAGCTTGCGCTTATTTTTCTGCTCTGCATCCCCGTTCTGGGCATCGGACTGTATCTCATCATTATGAAGGTGCATCCAATTTTCGAACGCGTTTTCAAGACCTATGATAAGCTGAACAACGTCGTGCAAGAGAACCTGAGGGGGATACGTGTCGTCAAGTCTTTTGTCCGCATGGACTTCGAGAACGAGAAGTTCAGAAAGATATCGAAGAGAATCTACGAGGACTTTTCCCATGCGGAAAAAATACTGGCGTTCAACGCGCCGCTCATGCAGCTGTGCTCGTATACCTGTTTGTTGCTGGTATCCTGGTTTGGCGCGAAGCTGATTGTCGCCTCGGGGGGAGATCCGGCCGTAGGAATGAGCACGGGACAGTTTATGAGCCTTATTTTTTACGCAATGCAGATTCTTATGAGCCTTATGATGCTTTCAATGGTATTTGTGCTTATCATAATCTCACGCGCTTCCGCGGAGAGAATAGTCGAGCTGCTGGACGCCAAGAGCGACATTACGAACCGGGAAAACCCGGTTTACGAGGTGAAGAACGGGTCCGTAAAATTCGAAAATGTCAGCTTCAGCTATGCGAACAAAAGAGAAAAGCCCTGTCTTAAGAACGTGGACATTGAGATTGCCTCCGGCGAGACCGTAGGTATTTTGGGCGGAACAGGCTCCTCTAAAACGAGTCTGGTGCAGCTTGTTCCGAGGCTTTACGACACAACGGAAGGACGAGTCCTTGTCGGAGGCGTGGACGTAAGGGACTACGATATCCAGACCCTCCGCAACGAGGTCGCGATGGTGCTGCAAAAAAATGTGCTGTTCTCCGGTACGATTAAGGAAAACCTCAGATGGGGCAGCGACAACGCCTCGGACAGCGAGCTTGAGAGAGTCTGTGTTCTGGCCCAGGCCGACGGCTTCATAAGAGAGCTTCCGGATAAATACGACACCTACATCGAGCAGGGAGGCTCAAATGTCTCAGGCGGGCAGAAGCAGCGCCTGTGCATTGCCAGAGCGCTCCTGAAGAAGCCAAAGATCCTAATACTGGACGACTCGACCAGCGCCGTGGACACGAACACGGACGCCCTGATACGCCGCGCCTTCCGTGAGGAGATACCCGAAACCACAAAGTTCATCATTACCCAGAGAGTAGCCTCCGTCGAGGATGCGGACAAGGTGATTATAATGGACGGGGGAGAGGTCAACGCAATAGGTACACCGGAAGAGCTGCTCCGGACCAATACGATATACCAGGAGATCTATTACTCCCAGACGAAGGGAGGCAGAGAAGATGAATAAGAACATAGGCAAACAGGGACCGAAAAAAATCGAGAGCAGGACGGTCAGACGGCTGCTCACCTATATTGCCGTGTACAGATTCCATTTTGTGCTCGTGCTCCTCTTCATTACCGCAAGCGCTGTGGCGGGCGTCCTGGGCGCGGTATTTCTTCAGAAGCTTATCGATGGCTACATCGAACCACTTCTGAAGTCGGATCATCCCGATTTCTCGGTCCTGCTGACTGCTGTCATGCAGATGGGCCTGATATATCTTGCCGGAATCGCCGCGACCTACCTTTACAACAGAATGATGGTCGTCATCGCCCAAGGCGTGCTGAAAAAAATCAGGGACGAAATGTTCGCGCATATGCAGACTCTCCCAATCAGGTATTTCGATACCCACTCCTTCGGAGACATCATGAGCCACTACACGAACGATACCGATACGCTCAGGCAGATGATCACTCAGAGTTTCCCGCAGATGTTCTCCTCGGTCGTGACCATTATCGCCGTGCTGATTGCAATGCTCTATACCAGCGTCTGGCTCACACTCTTCGTCCTGCTGTTCATGATTATAATTCTCAGGGTCGCCAAGGCCATAGCGGGAAAGAGCAGGAAATTTTTCGTGAACCAGCAGAAAGCTCTCGGAAACGTGAACGGATACATCGAGGAAATGATAAACGGTCAGAAGGTCATCAAGGTGTTTTGCCACGAGGAGGAGTCGGCGAGAGAATTTGACCGCCGGAACTCTGAGCTGTGCGCACAGGCGACTGAGGCCAACAAGTTTGCGAATATCTTCATGCCTGTCATGGGCAATCTCGGCTATCTTCAGTACGTCGTGCTCGCGATCGCGGGCGGAGCCATGGCGCTCAACGGTGTCGCGAATATAAGCCTCGCAGGGACGGGAGCCCTGACGCTTGGCATGATCGCCTCGTTTCTGAACCTTTCAAGGAACTTCTCCTTACCTATCAATCAGGTGTCAAACCAGTATAATATGGTCGCGATGGCCATGGCCGGAGCGGAACGCATATTTGAGCTGATGGACGAGGTGAGCGAAGCGGATGACGGGTATGTAACGCTTGTGAACGCGAAATACGTCGGCGGAGAGCTGACCGAGACCGAGGAACGGACCAATATGTGGGCCTGGAAACACCCGCACGGCGACGGATCGCTCACATACACAAAGCTCAGCGGAGAAGTGCGTTTCTTTGACGTGGATTTCGGATATCAGGAGGATAAGCCCGTTTTGCACGACATTTCGCTCTACGCCGAGCCGGGGCAGAAGATTGCCTTTGTCGGCGCGACGGGAGCCGGTAAAACGACGATAACAAGCCTTATAAACCGCTTCTACGATATCGCGGATGGAAAGATCCGCTACGATGGCATTAATATCAACAAGATAAAAAAGGACGACCTGCGTCATTCGCTGGGTGTGGTGCTGCAGGACGTTAACCTGTTTACCGGGACCGTCATGGAGAATATACGCTACGGGAAGCTCGATGCCACCGACAAGGACGTATACGAGGCGGCTAGGCAGGCAAACGCCGACGACTTCATCAGAAGGCTTCCGGAGGGCTACAACACTGTGCTTTCCGGTGACGGGGAGGGTCTCTCGCAGGGACAGAGGCAACTCATCTCGATTGCCCGCGCGGCGGTCGCAGACCCGCCCGTGATGATACTGGACGAGGCCACGTCCAATATCGATACCAGGACGGAGGCCATCGTGCAGAAGGGCATGGATTCACTGATGCAGGGTAGAACAGTCTTCGTCATAGCCCATCGCCTGTCGACCGTCAGGAATTCCGACGCTATCATGGTGCTGGAAAACGGCAGAATCATTGAGCGCGGCAATCATCAAAAGCTGATTGCCCAAAGAGGAAAATACTACCAACTGTACACCGGCGCCTTCGAGCTGGAGTAGACGGCCCTCAAAAAAGCAATAGAAAGAGCCTCCCGTTACGCGTGTCGCAGCGGGAGGCTCTCTTTATGTTTTATTGCCGGGATTCAGCTTTTTTTGAGTAACTCAGCTTATATACGAGGCGCATGAGCGCACAGTCAAAATGACCGATGGTTGTTTTTCCCGCCCCGAACACCTCGGCGCACATCTGCGCGAAGGCGTTTTTTTCAGCCACGAGCTCAACCGCGTCCGCGTCTGATTCGTTTCCCGCGCAGCAGAGGGCACCGCAGCCAGGCACAAGCACGCCCATGCGGTTCCCGAGCGCGGCCACGACCTTTTCAGGCTCGGCGTTTTCGGCGCAGGCCATGTTGCGTCCGGCTATCTGCGCGAAATCGTCGAGCCAAGCGCGGAGGGGCAGTCCGGCCGAAGAGAGCTCGAAAAGCCCACCGGCAGTATCCTGGCGGATGAAGCGGATATCCCTGCGCTTTTGGTAAATCGCCCTGTGTATCAGCGCCTCTTTCGGGAGATCCTTTTCCTCGAAACCGCAGAATATTTCGCGCTCCGCCTCCAGGACGAAACCGTTGCCAGACCTTCTACTGCAATACAGGAGCTTTGGTTCGCCTTCTCTGACCGGCATGCCGGACTCGAAGGACGCGCAGAATTTGTAGAATTCCTTCTCAGCGTATGAGGAGTTCCCGCTCTTTCTGGAATAGGTGCTGAATATGTAGTCATAGCAGGCGGCTTCAAGCTTCTGCGCCGTGTCAAAGGCCTCGGCGTAAGTCCCACCGAAGCAGAGAGCTCCGTGATGTGCCATGATCAGGGCCTTGCCCAGACATTTTTCAAGGGCTTTCCCGACACCGTCCCTAAGCTTTTTCGTTCCGGGCAGACCGTATGAGGCAACGGGAAGAGACGTTCCGAGAATCTCACGTCCGGACGTGGGCATCCTGCCGATACCGGTCACACTCACGGCTGACGCCGCGTTCTGATGCGTGTGTATGACAAAGCCGGCCTCCGGCCGCATGCGGTAAACGAGAGCGTGGACGCCCTTTTCGGAAGAGGGCTTAATCTCCCCCTCATATGAGGCGTCGGCGACCCTGCATACGACGATATCTTCCGGGGTCAGCGTTTCGTAAGCACGGCCGCTCGGGGTTATTGCAAAGCTGCCCTCGTCGATGCGGCAACTGACATTGCCCCAGGTGCGGGCGATAAGCCCCGAACTCACAAGTTCGAGCCCCGCCCGTATGACAAGCTCCTTTGCGTCCTGAATCTCAGGCATGATAGACCTCCCTTCAAATTGTTTTTCTTTTGGAAAAGGGATAACGATTTTAAATAATAGTTAAGACAGCGAGCGCGTAAACGCCCACATGCTCTCTGACATGAGCCCCCCATTTTTAGCGGAGATCCGTCTAAGAGAGAACTTCAGATTTTTACGGCTATGTTTTTAAATACGTTTTCGAATCTGCCGAGCGCGTCGTCTATCATCGCGTCGTCATATGCGGCGCTGGTGTACAGACGGCTGCCGGCGAGCGTAACAAGGCCCTCCGCCATATATGCCGCGCCCATGTACTCCATTTCGGTCTTGCGGATAGTGGTCTGCCTGAGCACCTCCGGGATAGTCCAAGGCTTTGACCAGTTGATTGCGTAGTGCATTGTTCCGACCGTCTCCAGATGGCAGATGGAACCCTGGTTAAAGGTGACGAAGGGGAGAGCGTACTTTTTAATCAGCGCCTGCAGGCCCTTCGTAATGCGGTCGCCCATCTGCCCCGCAACCTGGGCCGCATTGGTTCTTTCAATCTCGCAGAGGGTATAGTAGCCGGCAACACAACTGACAGGTGTCGCCGCCATGGTGCCGCCTATGAGTGCCTTTTTGCTCTTTCCACCGATTCCCGCGCAGAGGTACTGCATATATTCTTTTTTTCCTCCAAGGCCGCCGGCGCCCGGATAACCGCCTGCGACGACCTTGCCGAAAACCGTCAGATCCGGGGAGACGCCGAAATATCCCTGCGCGCCAGCCATGCCCATGCGGAAGGCCGTGACGACCTCATCGAAGATGAAGAGCGCGTCATACTTGCGGCACAGCGCTTCTACGCCGCGGTTGAAGTCTTTGTCGACGGGACTCGTTCCGCTCTCCGGACCGACCGGCTCTATCATGACCGCGGCCGTGCCGCCGCGGAGCTGGTTTGCCTTCAGCTTGCGTTCAAGATCGTCCAGATCATTGGGGTAGAACTCCTCGGTATCTCTGAAGACGAAGTGGGGAACGCCGTGCGCCTGAGTCCACTTTGAACCCGGTATGCGTATCCCATATGCGAGCTGGTCGCTCCAGCCGTGGTAGGCTCCGCCCATTTTAATAATGTGCTTCTTTCCGGTCGCGAGTCGGGCGACGCGGATGGCCGCCATACAGCCCTCGGTGCCGGAGCCGAGCATGCGGAACATCTCAACCGTAGGGATGCTCTCCGAAATTTTTTTCGCGAGTTTATATTCATATTCGTGGAAAAGACCGGTGGAAGGCCCGCAGTCGTTGAGAAGCGCAATGACCTTCTCGCGCACAGCGGGAGGGTTGCTGCCAAGGAGGGTGGGGCCGCCCGCCTGCAGGAAGTCATAGTATCCGTTGCCGTCTATATCGTACAGATAGGCGCCCTCGGCCTTGGTGAAGACAAGCGGGAAGGGGTAATTGAAAGCGAGGTTGTGCTGAACCCCGCCGGGGATCAGCGCCTGGGCCATGCCGATCATTTCCTTTGACTTCACGCACTTCTTCTCAAAATATTCCGACTCGTAACGGGACAGAGCGTTTTTGCTTATACTGTAAATGGGCTTTTTTATCAGTTCATCCAATTCCCTGTTGATCTCCGCGGCGTCAGGGTATTCCGAAATCGCGAAACGAGTATCCATGAACATTCCTCCAAGCGAAGTTTTTAATCGGGTGAGCAGCCACTCACTTTTGCCTCGAGTATAGCATAAAGCAATAAATTGTCAACGGAAAAAGCCAAATTATCGGAGATATTTTCTTGAGAAACCTGAAATTCAGCGAGCTGTCGGTAATATGAGCGGAAATTTAGTTAGATTAGTAATTGATTTTTACGAAAAATCTGCTAAAATCCATATCAGTGAGCGACCACTCATTATTACCGGAGGTGAAGGTAGTGACTGAACTCTATTTGAGGATACCCAGGGAAAAGCAGGAGAGGATAATGCAGGCCTCCATGGACGAGTTCTCGAAAAACGGCTATGAACACGGGAACACGAACCGGATAGCCAAGTCCGCGGAAATTAGTGTGGGAAGCCTATTTAAATATTTTTCAAGCAAAGAGGACCTGTTCATTGCAACAGTAAAATACGGTTCCGCAAACCTTAAGGAACAGCTGAAGGACCTTGCAAACGGGGATGAGGACGTCTTTGTGAAGGTTGAACGGGTGCTCCGCACAGTGCAGGAGCATTCCAGAAAAAATGTGAATATGATAAGGCTCTACAACGAAATGGGCTCGCGGGGCGATTCGGAGCTGGTCCTTCAGGAGGTTGACTGGCTGGAGTCCTTCACCGCGACACTCTATGCGCAGCTCATAGAAAAGGCAAAGGCCGACGGAGTCGTCCGTCCGGACTGTGATGCAAGGATGTTCGCCTTCCTGCTCGACAATATTTTTATGATGCTGCAGTTCTCCTATACCTGCGATTACTACAGGGAACGCTTTAAGGTCTATGTCAGCAGCGACATTATACAGCGCGACGATTTCGTTATTGAGCAGACGATGAAATTCATCAGGTCGGCGTTTCAGAACAACAAATAAATTAGGCAGCTGTCCGGCAAGGGAGGGTACGGCGTGAAAAACGGGACGTATATTCTGGCCTGCGACGTGGGGACAACAGCAATTAAGACCTGCCTGTTTCGCGTCGACGACAGAGTCAGCCTGCTAGAGAGCGCGGGAGAGGGCTATCCTCTCGCGGTGCTTGAGGGCGGGGGAGCGGAGCAGGATCCGGAGGACTGGTGGAGCGCCATGTGCGTCACGGTCGGAAGAGTACTTGAGAAAGCTGAAATCTCTCCTGATAAAATTGACGGCATCTCGTTCTGTTCCCAGATGCAGGGCCTTGTGCTCGTAGACCGGCAGGGCCTGCCGGTAAGGCCGGCGATGAGCTACATGGACCAGCGTGCCAAAGATGAATTGAAAAAGGGTTTTAATTTCGGGATTACGGTCTCCGGCTGCAATATTTTCCGGCTGATCAAGTCACTGCGCATAACCGGAACGGTTTCGGCAAGCGTCAAGGACCCGGTCTGGAAATACAAATGGGTAGAGGACAGAGAACCGGAAAACTTCAAAAGAGTATATAAGTGGCTGGACGTTAAGGAATATTTGATTCTGAAATGCACCGGACGCTTTATCATGACTACGGACTCCGCTTTCGCGACCATGCTCTATGACCGCAGAAAAGGGCGCGAAGGCTTCAGCGGGAGCATGTGCAGAATGTTCGGAGTCAATACGAAGCACCTGCCCGAGATAATCCGTTCGACGGAGCAGGCGGGTGTCCTGACACTGGAAGCTGCGAAAAAGCTGGGCCTCAGGGCGGGCGCTCCGGTTTTCGGCGGCGGAGGAGACGCCTCACTTATCGGGATAGGCGCCGGAGCCATTAAAATGGGCAGCACCCACATTTACTGCGGAACCTCGGGCTGGGTCTCGACGGTTGAAGACCGCATGCTGACCGATATCGGCGCGATGATAGGGACGACCGTGGGTGCCTGCGAGGGCCACTTTAACTACTTTGCGGAGCTTGAGACCGCTGGCAAGTGCCTCGAGTGGGTCAAGGACCACCTCGCGCTCGACGAGATCGATATTTACCTCGAAAAGAAGCATGTTTCGGACGCACATGAAGCCGTTTATTCCAGCCTCTATGATTATATGATGTTTGTGATTAACAGGATACCGGCCGGCAGCGGCGGGGTCATTTTCACGCCCTGGCTGCACGGCAACCGCTGCCCGTTTGAGGACACGAACGCCAGAGGCATGTTTTTCAATATAGGGCTGGAGACCGGCAAGACCGAACTCATCCGTTCCGTACTCGAGGGCATTTGCTACCACATGCGCTGGATGCTGGAGGCTCAGGAAAAAAAGGTGAGAACCTCTCAGGTCATACGCTTCGTGGGGGGAGGCGCACTCTCGCCGCAGGCCTGCCAGACGCTTGCCGATGTCATCGGGCGCAAGGTCGAGACAGTTGAAAATCCGCAGAATGTCGGCGCTGTGGGCGCGGCGCTCGTGGCTGCCGTCGGGTTGGGAAAAATATCGGGAATCGAACAGGCCGAGTCTTTTGTCTCGCTCTCGGGTACCTATATACCAAATCCGGAAAACAGGGAAATCTATGATAAAATGTTCGGGATATTCAAAGAACTCTATTATTCCAACAGAAAAAACCTTGCGTTGGTAAACAGCGCGAACTGAGCCTTCCCAATTGCCACGCCGTCCTTAGGGACGGCATTTTTTTTAGCCGAAGCGCATGTTGTAAAAAAAGCCATTGGGAGAATAAATGAATAGAAGGTATCTTGCAAGTCTTATCGGACTTTCGTTTTTCGATCGGGGTTCAAAGGAAGTGAACGGATGAATATATTTTCCATAATCGGAATACTGCTCGGTTTCGCCGGGGTCATTTTCGGCTATGTCTCCGACGAGGGCGTATTGTCGGCGCTGGTCAAAATCCCGGCGCTGAGTATTGTTTTCGGTGGAACTATAGGCTTCATGCTCGCTTCAAACCCGATCGGCAGACTGAAAAAGATTCCGGCGGCGCTTAAGCTGGCGTTTTTCAGCAAGGCTCCGAACATTGGAGAACTCATAGATATTATTATGGAAATTTCTGTGGTGGCAAGACGTGACGGACTGCTGGCTCTCGAAACGGAATCGGGAAAATTCGATAATCCGGTGTTAAAAAAAGGCCTTACCTATATCGCGGACGGAATAACGCCGGAGCGGCTTAAACAGAACCTTGAGGCTGAGAGCGACGCGATGCTCAACGACTATGAAGAGGCGGCGAAGGTCTTTGAGGGAATGGGAGGAGTCGCGCCGACAATGGGCGTTCTCGGCACTGTTATGGGCATGGTGAGCATACTTCGAGACATGAACAGCGACATGGACTCCCTCGGAGGAAAGATTGCCACGGCATTTATTGCGACGATGTACGGCGTTGGCTCCGCGAACCTGCTGTGGCTTCCGGCGGCGAATCTTATAAAGGCCGCGGCTGAAGAGCAGGGCAACTATTACAGGATAATGACCGAAGGGCTCGTGGCAATACAGGCGGGCGAATATCCGACAAGAATCAAAGAGTATCTGACAGCGATGAGCGGCCCGGCGGAAGCAAAGAAGATCGGAACGGGCGATGGAAAAGACGGGGGAAAAGCCGGTGGTAAGGCCGGTGGCAAAAAAGGCGGGAAAGTCGCAGAATAAAGAAGGTCGATAATATGCGGAAACCAAAAGTGGAAAAGGACAACAGCGAGAGATGGACGGTGACATACTCCGACCTGATGAATCTGCTGCTGATACTTTTTATTATCCTTTACTGTTCAAGCAAGCTGGACGCGAAGAAGTCGCAGCAGGTGGCGCAGTCGCTTAATCAGGGCTTCAGCACCGTGCAGGGCGCCGCGGCGGCGGCCGAGGGAGGCGGTGGCTCCAAGGCAAAAACCAGTCCTTCAGGTACCGCTACCGGCAGCAACCTTTATTGGGAAGAAGATCAATACGGAGAATTTTATAGTGAAATTACCGCTCTCATAAAGGATAACGGTCTGCAGGACAAGGTCGACACCACTCTGGACGATACGGGTGTTATCATCTCATTTAAGGACAACGTGCTGTTCGCCCAGGGCAGCGCGACGATAAACGACGAAGGAGTGGTGATAATTGACCAGATCGGGACCCTGCTCTCAAAGCTGGACTATTCGTTCATCCTGATAGAAGGACATACCGACTCCGATCCGATTTCAACCGCGAGATTTACGGACAACATGGATCTAAGCAGTGCCAGAGCGGGCAACGTCTGGAGGGAGCTAGTCAAATGCGGCATGCAGCCGTCGGAAATGGCCTCGATCGGATATGGGGAGTACAGGCCCATAGCACCCAACGATACGCCGGAAAACAAGGCAAAAAACAGAAGAGTCGTAATAACTATATTGAAGAAGCCCTTTACGGCGACTACTGATCTCAATGTCGATGACCTTAAGGGCCAGAGCGCTCAGAGCATGCAGAGCCAAAGCACTCAGGGCCAGCAGCAATAAACAGCGGCAAAAACCGCCCCTGTCCTGTCGGAATTTTCCGGCAGGCACGGGGCGGCTTTTTAAAACCAAAATAATTATTCCGCAGGGGCAAGCATGGCGGCGAGGGCTCCGGTTTTCGACACATGCGAAATCGCCAGAATTTCGTCGTTAGCCTGCATAACGGTGTCTCCGCGCGGGATAACGAGGTTGTCTCCCCGGAGTATCGCGAATATTACGCAGTCAATGGGAAGATTCAGGCCGCGAAGGCTTTTTCCCACAACCGAGGACTGGGGATGTACCTTTTCCTGAACGAGAGAATGCTGACCTCTGTTGAGCTTCAGAAGAGTCATCATGTCACCCATGGACATCTCCTCGGCAACCATATGGGCCATGAGATCGGACTCATTCAGCGCTACGTCGACACCCATGACAGGCGTGTACAGCCAGCTGTTTTTTGGGTTGTTTACGCGGCCTATGACACGGCTGACACCGAACTCAAAACGCGCGAGTGTGGATACAACGAGGTTTTCCTCATCGTTTGCAGTCGCGGCCACGACAACATCAGCCTGCTGTATGCCCGCATTCTCAAGAACAATGGGGTCTGTGAAATTGCCCGCTACAATTACCTCTTCCGGCAGCTCCTGCCGGATATGCTGGAGCTGTTTTTCACGCATCTCGACAATTTTCACCTGATGCCCGTCCTTTATGAGCAGGGAAGCAAGGTTTGAGCCGACCTGCCCTCCGCCGACGATGATAACTTTCATGGTTTCACAATCCTTTCCGTTCAAGATAATCCGAGCAGGGCCTTAAGGCGATCACCGGACTTGACATCTATAGTTATGTGGAGTGTGTCTCTCCTGCGAAATTCAGTTCCCAGCGACGGTAAAAAGGTCTTATTGTCTCTTGTTATCGCGGTTATGATGATTTCGCCCGAAACGGTGAGATCTCTGACGGTCCTGCCGACGAGCATCGGCGGCACTTCGATCTCCACGATATCCACCTCGCCGCTGCCAAGGCTGAATACAGTATCGAGCTGAGAAAAGCAGAGCAGGTCGTTTACCCGGTTGATGCCCCATGTCGAAGGGTCAATTGTCTGAATACCCAGACGCTTGTAAATCTCGGCCTTGCGCTGGTCATAAAGGCGGGCGACAACTTTGGGAACGCGGAAGATCTGGCTTGCAATGCGGGCGATCACGGCGTTGGCCTCGTCGCTGCTCGTCACTGCCGCGACGCCGTCGGCTCTCTCAATCCCTGCTTTTTTCAATATCGCGCTGTCGAAGCCGATGCCAGTAACCGTATTTCCCGTAAACGAATCGGGCAGGCGCTCAAACGCTGAGGGGTCAAGGTCTATGACGGTGACCTTATGTCCGTTCCGGCTTAGCTTCTGTGCAAGACCGGATCCCATCCGGCCGCACCCTATTATGATCATCTTCATTTTCAGACCTCCTGTTTTGTTTTTTATTATTTTGCGGTTTGCCTCTGTCGTTTCTGCGGAGGATAGCCTTTCTGCTCTCTTCCAACAAAAGTATCGCTATCGGCCAGATAAGGAGAAATGCAATTTGTTCAAGACCGAGAGGAGCCGTGTTGAAAAGTGCGTGTGTGAAAGGCGCATAGACAAGTATCGACAGCAGTGTCAGCTCGACAAGGATCCCGACGAGCACCATGCGATTTGAGAAAATGCCGACTTTAAATACAGATTCACGTTCGGTGCGGCAGTTGAACACCATTCCGATCTGACAGAAAACAATGGCGGCGAGGTTCATGGTCGTGGCCATACGGTATACGGGGCCAGACGCGGCCATGGAGACAGCGGGCCAGCCGAACTGAGAGTAGAGGAAAAAGAATGAGAGCATCGCGAATGCCGACTCAAGTACGCCGAGCCAGAGGAATGCACGGACAAGGAGCCCGCGGTTTAAAAGAGATTCGGTTCTAGGGCGCGGCGGACGGTTCATGATCCCTTTTTCGGGGAGCTCCGTTCCCAGCGCAATTGCGGGGACCATATCCGTCCCGAGGTCGATGGAGAGAACCTGCATGACCGTCAGAGGAAGGGGAATTGCGCCGCGCGAGAAAAGATAGAAAATGCAGGGCACCGCTTCCGGCATGTTGCTGTTCAGAATATAGGTTGAGAATTTGCGGATGTTGTTGTAGACGCCTCGGCCCTCCTCGACGGCGTGTACGATTGAGGCGAAGTTGTCGTCCGTAAGGATCATATCGGCGGCTTCCTTGGCGACATCGGTTCCGGAAATACCCATTGCAACGCCGATATCCGCCTTCTTCAGAGCTGGAGAATCGTTGACGCCGTCACCAGTGACCGCAACGACATTGCCCATTTCCTGAAGTGCGCTCACGACTCTGAGCTTCTGCTCGGGCGCGACACGGGCGAAGATGATCTCGTCGCGAAGAGCGGCTTTCAGATCGTCCTCGCTGATCTTTTCAAGTTCCACGCCGGTGAGAATGCGCGGGTGCTCACCCTGGACGATCCCGATGCGGCGGGCTATGCTCTCGGCAGTTAAGCCGTAGTCTCCGGTAACCATGATGATGCGGATTCCGGCGTGATGGCATTCCTCTACCGCTGCGGCGACCTCTGGACGGGGGGGATCCATCATGGCTATGAGACCGATGAAGGTCATGTCCTTTTCAACCAGCTCGGGCGTATATGCGCTCAGATTGGACGGAAGTCCGGAGTCATCCGTCAGCTTGCGGACAGCGACGGCCAGCACACGGAGTCCGTTTCTGGCATAATTATCGTTTGCCTCCATAATCAGGCGGCGGAGCTCATCGTCGAGAGGCTGATCCTGACCGTCACGGACAAATTTAGAGCAGAGCTCCATGACCTCTTTCGGCGCACCCTTGACGTAGGCTGCCCGAGAGGCTCCGAAAGAGCGGTCACTAATCTGATGGATCGTGCTCATGCGCTTCCGGTTCGATTCAAAGGGAAGCTCGCGTATGCGCGGGGTGTGGGAAATTTCGTCGGCGAGCCGGATACCGGCCTTCTCCGCCGCGACCAGCATTGCGGCCTCCGTAGGGTCGCCAAGAACCGTCCAGCGCGGAGAGGACTCGTCCGGAGGAATCAGACGGGAGTTGTTGCACAATCCGGCTGTGATGAGCAGCGAACGCAGCTCGGGGACAGCGCCCGGAGAGATCGGTTTTCCGACGGAGTCAAGGATTTTACCATCGGGAGCATAGCCGACTCCGGAAACCTTGAACTGACGGCCAACGGTCCATAGATCGCTGACGGTCATCTCGTTCTGCGTGAGGGTGCCTGTCTTATCGGTGCATATGACGGTCGTGCAGCCCAGCGTCTCGACCGCGGAGAGGCGCTTGATGAGCGCGTTGCGCTTAGCCATACGCTGGACGCCCATCGCGAGCGAAAGCGTCACAGTGGGCAGCAGACCCTCCGGAATGAAGGCTACGATCATGCCCATCCCAAAAATAAAGCTTTCGGCGGGTTTTGCTTTGGCGAGAAGCAGCGACGCGACGAAAAAGAAGGCCCCGATACTGACGGCCATAAAGGAAACAAGCTTGGTGACCTTGGCAAGCTCCTTCTGAAGGGGACTTTCCTCTTCCGTCTGACTCTGCGTAAGTCCGGCAATCTTTCCGAATTCGGTCTTCATTCCGGTGGCGAATACCACGGCCTTGCCTGTGCCTGAGGCGACGTTCGTTCCGGCGAATACCAGATTAGGCTCCTCAACATGGGACAGATCGGCGCGCAGAACCGCTTCCCTAGTTTTGCTTACGGCGTGAGATTCGCCGGTCAGTGTCGACTGATCGGTCTTGAGGTCGCTCTCCTCGACAAGACGGGCGTCTGCGGAGATCTTGTCGCCCTCGGCCAGCAAGATGACGTCTCCGGGGACGAGATCCTCCGCCAGTATCTTCTGCTCCTCACCGCCGCGTATGACATGCGCATAGGACGGCAGGAGCTTTTTCAAAGCCTCCGTCGCTTTTTCCGCTCTGAATTCCTGCATGAAGCTGAAAACGCCGTTGATGATATTGACGAGCCAGATCGCCATACCAAGCTGCGGCATCTGGGCAATGAAGCCGACAAGACCGCCGACCCAGAGGAGGATTGCCATAAGATGTGTGAAATTCGAGAGGAATTTCACGAAAAGGGGCGTTCCCTTGACCTCCCGGATCATGTTGCGACCATACATTTCCAGACGACCTTGGGCTTCTTCATTTGAAAGGCCCATAGGACCTGCGCCCAGAGCGGCGTAAACCTCGTTTACGGCCAACTCATGGACGGGTTTATCAATGCCGTCCATTGGTGCTTGCTTTTCCGATTTTTCCATTGTTTTTTCTCTTTCCAGGATTGAAATAAATACGCTTTCAAAGAGCATACAAAGACCGAGCCCGCCGCAAATAAGATTTAAATTATTTTTACCGGATTTCCCAATCTTCATCCTGACTGACTGCCCTGCTTTTATGCAATTTTAATACCGATTTTATATAGATTTAATTCTACTCGAAATTGCCAAAATAGCAAGTATGTGTCTGTAATATATATATAAAGGCACAGGGCCCCCGCATGTAATCGCGAAGGCCCTGCGCTTATCCGGTTTATATTGAAATCAATGGAAGAAAAGCACGATGAAAAGAAGCGTAAGCGTGCTGGTGAGCTTTATCAGGACGTGGAGCGAAGGTCCGGCCGTATCTTTGAACGGATCGCCGACAGTATCGCCGACGACGGCCGCCTTGTGTGCGTCTGAGCCCTTGCCGCCGCAGTGGCCCATCTCGATGTACTTTTTCGCGTTGTCCCAGGCGCCGCCGCCGTTATTCAGGAAGAGGGCTACCACGACGCCAACTATGGTGCAGACCAGCAGATATGCGCCGGCTGCCTCTCTGCCAAGAATAACCCCGACGAGAATCGGAACCATAACGACGATAAGACCGGGAAGAACCATCTCATGGAGCGCGCCCTTGGTCACTATATCGACGCATTTTGCATAGTCCGGCTTTGCTTTGCCTTCCATAATTCCAGGAATATCCTTGAACTGCCGTCTGACCTCAACGATGACATACTGCGCCGCGTGGCTGACGGCGCTGATGGCGGTGGAGCTGAAGAGGAAAACCACCATTGCCGCGATGAAAGCGGCAATGAACACCGCGGGCTTGCCAATATCGATAGAATACCAGGAATCCTGGGACATGCCGACCGCGGTTTTGACTTCGTCGATGTACGCGGCGAATAAAAGGAAAGTGGCGAGCGACGCGGAACCGACGGCGTAGCCTTTTGTGAGTGCCTTGGTGGTATTGCCGCAGGCGTCGAGCTTGTCGGTGGTGTTTCTGATCTCGTCAGGCGCTCCGGACATCTCGATGATGCCGCCCGCATTATCGGTTATCGGGCCGAATGCGTCCATCGCGAGAACGTAGGTGCAGGTGGAGAGCATTCCCATCGTCGCAACAGCCGTGCCGTAGAGCCCGGCATTCGGAATGCCTCCCATTGCCGCGTTTCCGAGAGTGTAGGCAATATAGATCGCGGCACAGATGAACAATACCGGGAGAGCGGTCGACCTCATACCGACGGCTATGCCGGAGATGATGTTTGTTGCCGCCCCGGTTTCGCTCGCCTCTGCGATGCTCTGTACGGGCCTGTTATTATATGAGGTATAGTGATTCGTCAGCCAGACGAATATATAGCTGAGAACAATTCCGGTCAGAGCGCAGCCGTAAAGCATCCAGGTGTTTACGGGAGCTCCGGTGCTTGTCTTTCCCCCAAGCATGAAATTAACGAGTATGGCGAGAAGGACCGCCATTATTCCGGAGGTAATGGCATAACCGAGGTTGAGAGAGCTCATCGGATCCTTGTTTTCGTCCTTGACCCGTACGCAGAGTATCCCTGCGAGAGAGCCCAGAATACCGAGGGCGCGGGCGACCAGCGGGAAAAGGATGCCCTTGAGGCCGAACACCTGATAGAGCGTTACGCCGAGCACCATGGCGCCTACGTTTTCAGCGGCGGTGGATTCAAACAGATCCGCGCCTCTGCCCGCGCAGTCTCCCACGTTGTCTCCGACAAGGTCGGCGACAACGGCCGGGTTGCGGGGATCGTCCTCAGGAATGCCGGCCTCAACCTTGCCGACAAGATCCGCGCCGACGTCTGCGGCTTTGGTATAAATTCCTCCGCCGAGCTGCGCGAACAGCGCAACCAGGGATGCGCCGAAGCCAAAGCCGACAATGAGGTTGGGGGCACCGCAGATAAGCTCCTGATTTCCGGAAGCGCCGCCGAACAGGAGAAACAGGGTCGCGACTCCAAGGAGCGAAAGAGTGGTGACTGAAAGGCCGGTCACCGAGCCGCCCTTGAACGCTATCTGAAGCGATTTGTCGAGGCTGGTCCTGGCGCCTTCGGCGGAGCGAACATTGCTGTTGACGGACATATACATTCCGATATATCCGGAGAGAGCCGAGCAGAAAGCGCCTATAATAAACGCTATCCCGGTGTGTACCGCATTGCTGAGAGCAACCGCGCTGCCGCTGTCAAGCTTGCCAAAGTAAACTGCGGCGACAATTACGGCCAGCGTTATTACCGCGATCAGAGCAATGGTCTTATACTGCCTTTTCAAGAAGGCCATTGCTCCGTCCTTTATCGCGGTCGAAATCTCCTGCATCTCCTGCGTTCCCTTGCTCTGCCTGAAGACATAGCGGAACAGCAGGATCGTCGCGATGACCGAGATGACGATCACACCGTAGATGATGCCAAGGTACAAGTTCATGTCATTCATTACTTTTCTCCTTAATACAAATTCACATACCCGAAACAAAACGTGCCGGAACGTATCCCGGCAGAACCAGCTATACACTGGGCCATGACTCATTTTATCGCGGTATATATAAAGATAGTATACAGAAACCAAACCAACGCATTAAGATAGTATAAAGACTTGTACGGACGTTCGGACTATACGAATATGCAATACAATCAAGCATTTTGCACGAATAAATGTCCTGCATCCGCTGTAGAACCCCGAATCATTTGAAATAATGAAGGAAATAGTTCAAATTAAAGGACGCCGTAAAAAAGTGCCCGTGCCACCGAAAAAAACGGCTGTGCGGCGGAAATTCGAATAGTCGGTGGAGAAGTGAAAGCGAAAAGAGATTAAATAATATGAATAATTCCGAAAACATGGAACGCTTCAGGGCATTGGAATCATGTATCTGAGAGAGGAACCTGTGGTACGGCGAATTAACGGCCCATAAACAGCGGAGCTTCTCAAATTGAATTTGAGAAGCTCCGCTACTTATATTAATTGCGCGCTGCCGTTCAGACGATACCGACGCTGACGATCTGGAAGCCGTAGCCCGACTGAAGATGCAGTGCCGGGCTGCCGCAGTGATGGCAGACATATTCGGGGCCGAGCGCCTCGTAAACGGTCTGCTCTCCGCACTTGCGGCAGAGGAAGACCGCGGGGTCGGAGTCGATCGTAATCTTTGCGCCGCGGGCAATTGTATTCTTGGAGATGACATCGAAAAACGACTGTACATATTCGGGCATGATCCCCGACATCACCCCGATTTTGAGCGTGATTTTGGTGACTTTCGAAGCGCCGTGCTTTTCTGCGACCTCTATGGCCGTGTCAAGTACGTCGGCCATTATTCCGAGCTCGTGCATCAGGCGTTCTTCTGCGCCGCGAGCGCCTTGATATCCAGAGGAGCAAGAACGCTGGGATCGACCAGTTCGAGCCGGATGGCGTCCTTCTTGCAGGCCGTGAGGCAGCCTTCGCAGCCGCGGCAAAGGTCCTCATTGACCTGAACATGGTTGTCTGCATCCCTGTATATCGCCATGAAGTTGCACTTTTTCTCGCAAAGGCCGCAGTCTACGCACTTTTCCTTGTCAATCTTGGCAATGTAGCCAGAGCCTGCCATCATCGGAGCGGTGAGGTAATTCTGTGAAAGAAGAGCGGTGCAGCAGCAAGGACAGCAGTTGCAGATACTGTACAGACGGCCGGCGGAGGAATCCTTGAAGAAACCGGCATGCACATTACCCCTCTCGTGGCACTCGCGGAGGATCTGGAGAGCTTCCTCCTGAGTGATCAGGCGACCGTTCATATATCTGTCGCGGTCAAGCGCCCAGGATACCCAGGGTTCACCGATGACAAGGCAGACGTCCAGCGGCTTGCAGCCCTTGTCTCCTCTGACCCTGCGGCAGACACAGTCGATGACGGCGATGCGTTCGGGGCTTTGAATGATGAGGTCGCGGGCGATTTCGTAAGGCATAATGGTCTTCGGCAGCTCACCGAAGTTGAGATCCTCCTTCAGAGTGACAATCTGCTCCGCGTCCTCGAGACGGAGAACCTTGGCGTGGTATGAGTTCGTCTTGAGTGAGCCGACCTTGCTGTTGCAGTCGTTGACCGCTGTCTTTACAAGCTCGTCCACGATATCAAATTCGATTCCCTCGGGCTTCTGGAGATCGTCGGGTTCGGGCAGATAGCTGTTGAAAGACGACCGCATATAGTATATATAGAGGGGGATGTATCCGAAATAGAGCTGTGCGTGCATGAGATGTGCAAGGCCCTCGTCAGTGCGCGGGAAAACCTTGGCAAGGGCGCGCTGGGACTGTTTCCTTTTTTCGGGATCTTTGTTGTACATATTATTAGACTCCTTATTTTCGACCAGATTTTTTACTTCCGTGTTGTGTGCACAAGCTTGTCAGCATGACGGGAAATCTCCCGATTATGGAATATTCCTCTATTATTATAAGTCAGACTCATATGAAAAGCAAGAATAAAGGGCTCGATTTATAACTGTGAAAATATAGATCTGGGCTAAATATTTTTAGTAAAAACCCCAAATATGATACAAAATGAAACAATTGTGACACAAATCGTTTGCAGAATGATTCATTTGCTTTCCACTCAATGGCCGACAACGGGGCATGCGTATCATGCCATCGTACAGATGAAGAACTACGGGACGGAACACAGGTAATAATTACAAATTTTACCGAGACCTAATTATCAGTTTTTAACAAAAGAGAAAGTGATACATTGCTTTGGCATGATATTTGCTTGTATAAACCAATTGGAGTTCGCCGCTTTGGCGGGAGAGAACGGAATTACTATAATTTCTCAACAGGAAAGGACAAGAATTATGGAATTTACAAAGGTAAAGTACTCAGTAGCCGAAAGGGTCGCAACAATTTCCATGGACAGCCCCAAAAACATGAACGCATTCGACGGCATTATGCTTGACGAACTGGAAGAATCCATCCGTATGGCAGACGCTGACGACAGCGTCAAGGCTATCCTCATCAATTCTACTACCGCAAAGGCTTTCTCCGCAGGCGGCGACGTCGGTGCAATGTATGAAGGCATGAAGAACAACAGTAAAAAAGAGTTCACCGAAGGCTTCGGAGCGGAGATTGCCAAGATGGCAAATGTCACCAAGGCTATCCTAAAGAGCCCCAAGCCCGTTGTCGGAGCTGTTCAGGGCGCCTGCGCAGGTGCTGGCATTGGCGTTGCTCTCGCTTGCGACTATACGATGGCTACCCAGGCCACCGTCTTCATGACGGCCTTCTCCAAGCTCGGCCTGGTTCCGGATGCCGGCGGCATCTATCTTCTTACCCGTGCTGTTGGTGTTAAAAAGGCAGCTGAACTCGCCATGGACGGCGGCCAGATGGTCTTCGCGGACGATGCCAAGGCTCTTGGCATGATTAACGAAGTCATCGAGGATGACGACGCATTTGCTGAAGCAGCCCTGAAGCGCGCCAAGAAGTTCACCTATGGTCCGTCCGCTTCCTATAAATATATCAAGGAATTGGTTTGGGAGTCCGAGTTCAAGGGCTTTGAGAGCTATGTCGCCAAAGAGGTCGAGGCGCAGAAGGCCTGCGGCGCTACTGACGACTTCTTCGAGGGTGTTTCCGCGTTCTCCGAAAAGAGAAGAGCAAGCTTCAAATAAGATCACGGATCTGATTTATCATGCAGCTTCCGTCGCGGACGGGGCGCGGAGGGAATACCCGCCGATGTCTTTCCCCCGCGGCGGCGGCGTTCAGAAAAGTCTGACCGATACGGCGCGGAGTGAAGCGCGTCCGGTGTCGGCATGAAGAAGGTAACTCAGTAAATCCCGCGCCGGACCGGGAAGCCCGGTGCTGATTTAAAAGAAAGCAAAAGGAGAGAAGCTATCTCATGAGTAAAAACATTAACAAAGCCGTTGTCATTGGCGCCGGTGTCATGGGCGCGTCAATCGCCGGCCTGCTGGCAAGCGTCGGCGTACAGGTAACGATGCTGGACATCGTGCCTCCCAAAGGACTCACCGAAGAGGAAAAAGCGAAGGGCTATACCGAGCAGAGCTTTGAGTTCCGCAACCGCTTCGGCCTGAACGGACTTGCAAATATCAAAAACCCGAAGAACAACATGCTCTACTGCAAGAAGGCCATTCAGAATGTCAGAATCGGCAATACAACCGACAACCTTGAGTACATAAGGGAAGCCGACTGGATCGTCGAGGCTGCTTCCGAGAACATTGCGGTCAAGCAGAGCGTTTTTAAGCAGATCGAGCCGTACCGCAAGGCCGATGCCATTGTATCTTCCAACACTTCCGGCGTTAGCGTTCACAAGATCGTCGACGGGCTGAGCGATGACCTCAAGAAGTACTTCATGGGCACCCATTTCTTTAATCCTCCCCGTTGGATGGCTCTGTTCGAGATGATCGCCACAAAGTGGACCGATAAGGACGCCTATGCGCGCATGCAGGAATTTGCTGAAAACACGCTCGGCAAGGTGGTCGTCAACGCGAAGGATACGCCGAACTTTGTCGGCAACCGCATCGGCGTTTTTGCGGCCGTCACCGCGCTGCGCCTGTCGGATAAATATGGTTACGATATTCCGACGCTGGATGCCCTGACCGGACCGATCATGGCTCACCCGAAATCCGCGACCTGCAAGACCTGCGATATGGTCGGCATTGATATTCTGAGCCACGTTGCGGACAACGTTCTCGAAGTCTCGACGGACGAGCGTGAGAAGGTGGAATACAGCCTGCCCCAGTGGGTCAAGGACATGGTTACCGACGGCCTGCTCGGCGACAAGGTCAAGAAGGGCTTCTATAAGAAGGAAGTCATTGACGGCAAGAAGACCACGCTCTGCTTTGACCCCGTGACGAAGACCTATATCAGCAAGAAGGCGGACGAGGTTCCCTCAATCGAAGCGGCCAACGGTTCCGATAATAAATATGCCTACATGACCTATGGCGACACCCAGGAGCAGAAGTTCACATATGAGTTCAACAAGACCGTTCTCCTGTACGCGGCGCGTCTCGTCCCCGAGATTGCGGACGATTTCAGAGAGATCGACAAGGCGCTGACTGCGGGCTTCAACTGGAACCTCGGCGTTTTCCAGATGTGGGATAAGATTGGTGTCAGAAAATCCGTTGAAGCCTGGCAGGCAGACGGAGAAGTGATCCCGAAGTGGGTTCTCGATTTGCTGGCTTCCGGCAAGGAAAAGTTCTATGAGGGTGCCGTGACCACCAGTAAGTACATCACCCTTAAGGGAACAACGGAAGTTGCCGGAAATGAAAACGCCTCCATCCGCGACATCGGAGACGGCGTACTCTGCCTCGAGTTCCACTCGACCGGCAACGCCATCGGCGAAGCAACCGGCGAAATGATTTTCAAGGCAATCGATCTGCTCCAGGGCGACGACTGGATGGGAATGGTCATCGGCAACGAGGGTAAGAACTTCTGCGCTGGCGCCGACCTTGTCACAATCGTCAATCTGGCTCAGGACAAGGAATTTGATAAGCTCAACGAGCTGATTATTGGCCTGCAGGAAGGCACGAAGGCGCTGAAGTTTGCTCCGCGTCCCATCGTCTCCGCACCGTTCGGCCAGACCCTCGGCGGCGGCTGCGAAGTCTCCATCCACTGCCCGGCCTGCGTACCGCATACCGATACGTTTATGGGACTGGTGGAAGTCGGCGTAGGTCTCGTCCCATGCCGGCGGCGGCTGCACAGAAATGCTTATCCGCATGATGGACCGCTGCTACAACGATCAGAAAAAGTCCCGTTATGATGCCGTTAAGGCCCTCTGGCAGTATATCATGACCGCAAAGGTCAACGTCGGCGCGGATGCGGCGATTGAAGCCGGCTATCTGTCCAAGGGCACCTATGTCGAGCGCAACAAGGCCAAGCAGATTCAGTCCGCAAAGGACCAGGTTCTCTGGATGGCAAAGCACAACTACCGTCCGGGCGCAGACCCCACAATCAAGGTCGCGGGCGACTACGGCTACGGCGCGATCGCATACGACATGCTGATGATGAAGAACGGCCATTTCGGCTCCGACTACGATATCCACATCGGCGAGAAGATTGCTCACATTATCACCGGCGGCGACCTGCCTTACGGTGCAGAGGTTCCCGCTCAGCAGATCCGTGATCTTGAGCGTGAAGCGTTCCTATCCCTAGCCGGCGAGGAAAAGACACAGGATCGTATTGTAGGCATGCTCATGAACGGCAAGCCTGTCCGCAATTAAGGGGGAGATACCATGAGAGAAGCAGTAATAGTAGCATATGGACGCAGTGCCATCGGCAAGTCTCCGAAAGGCACACTGAAAGACACTAGACCTGAGGATTTCGCCGCCCAGGTAATCAAGGGCGTATTTGCGAAGGTCCCGACATTTGATCCTGCTCTGATAGACGACGTTATCCTCGGCTGCGCATTCCAGGAAGCCGAAACGGGCACGAATGTTGCGCGCAACATCGTTCTTCTTTCCGGAATCCCTTATAGCGTGCCCGCAATCACGATCAACCGTTTTTGCTCTTCGGGCCTACAGGCCATCGATATGGCGGCCAATTCGATCAAGGCCGGAGAGGCCGATATTATCCTCGCGGGCGGCGTTGAAACCATGTCCATGATCCCCATGGGCGGCAACCTCAACTGCCCGGTCGTATCCCTTGCAACATCAATGCCCTCCGCTATGACGGCAATGGGAAACACGGCCGAGAATGTTGCCGCTAAGTACGGCATTACCCGCGAAATGCAGGATGAGTTCTCGCTTAAGAGCCATCAGAAGGCGGAAGCCGCATGGGCGGCCGGCAGATTTGACGAGGAAGTTATCCCCGTCGATGCCGTCAAGTATAAGACGGTGGACGGCAAGGTCGTGAAATATACCGTGGTATTCAAAAAGGACGAGGGCATCCGCAACGGCCTCACGATTGAGCAGCTTCAGAAGCTCAAACCCGTCTTCCAAAAGGACGGAACGGTCACCGCGGGCAATGCTTCCCAGATGAATGACGCCGCTTCCGTTGTGCTCATCATGGCCAAGGAAAAGGCTGAGGAACTTGGTCTTAAGCCCATCGCAAAGTTCGTTACCTTCGCCGTTGCCGGCGTAGATCCCGCATATATGGGAATCGGACCCGTTGAGGCCATTCCGAAGGCTCTCAAAAAAGCGGGCCTCAAGAAGGAAGACATTGACGTCTGGGAACTCAACGAAGCGTTTGCCTCTCAGGCGCTTAGCTGCATCAAGCTGCTCGGACTTGAGGACGCAAACATCAACCCCAACGGCGGCGGCGTGGCTTTGGGCCACCCCCTCGGCTGCACGGGCGCAATGCTGACCTGCAAGCTGCTTTCGGAGCTCAAGCGCACCGGCAAGAAGCATGGCGTTGTCAGCATGTGCATCGGCGGCGGCATGGGTGCTGCCGGCGTATTCGAGATGTGCGACTGATTTGCCGCGCTGAGTAATAAAAACAGTTCCCGCGCTTATCTGCCGATAAGCGCGGGAATTTTACTTTCGAAGATTTTTTTATCTATGAGACGGGCCTGAGCTTGCTGAATAGGACCTTTTGTTCGCTATACAGGCTATTTGTTATCCGCAATTCGGTGACGAAAGCGAGCGCGTAATAGAAGGCGGTACTGATGCCGCCGGCAACAATTCCGATAATGCAGGCGAACAGGATCTATTTAAAGAAAATAACTGGCAAACAATAACGCTTATATGAGACCATTTTTGAAAATAACACAAGTTATTTTGGCGACTTTAAAAAGTCTTTATTGAAACAAAGCGCCGCCAGCGATATAATTGATTATTAAAATGCACATTTCAAGGGGAATTAAAGTTGAGTATTGCTGACCGGAATATTGTTTCGATAACAGTGTCTGGGACACCGACGGGGATGTTCGTATCCGGAGAATGTCTCTGGTAATATCTTGAACGCAATGGTGAACCGGTGCTCTCAGGATATGTTCGCGGCCGGTAACTGTTATCATTATTCTTATCTATGTCCCATCAACAGTAGAACAAGGTGGTACATTTCACAAATTAACAATAAGAAGGAAGGGAGGCTCCAAACAGCAGTTTGAGGCTGCACTTGGAGAACGGGCTATGAGTTATGCAGATGTGGTTTTTATTAAGAACATTCAGGACATCCTTTCAAATGGGGTTTGGGATACCGACCAACAAGTGCGCCCCCGCTGGGAAGATGGTACTCCGGCACATACTATTGCTCTCTTTGGAGTGGTGAACCGCTACGACCTGGGAAAAGAATTTCCCGTACTAACTATTAGGCAAACATACTGGAAGACGGCATGGGATGAAATTGCCTGGATTTGGCAGAAAAAGTCCAACAACATCCATGACCTTAAATCCCACATATGGGATGCATGGGCGGACGAGTCTGGTTCTATCGGAAAAGCATACGGTTACCAGATGGGGGTGAAGAATCGCTATCCCGAAGGGGACATGGACCAGGTCGACAGGGTAATCTGGCAACTGAAACATGATCCTGCGTCCAGGCGAATTATGACAAATATGTACAACCATCATGATCTCAGCGAAATGGCCTTATATCCGTGCGCCTATTCGATGACCTTCAATGTTTCAGGTAAAAAATTGAACGCTGTTCTGAATCAGCGTTCGCAGGATATGCTGACCGCAAATTCATTTAATGTGTGTCAGTACAGTCTCATCGTAATAGCGCTGAGCGCTGCTTACGGGTTCGAGCCGGGAGAACTTGTACACGTTATCGCAAACGCCCATATCTATGATAGACATATCGATATGGTTAAGGAGCTTATTGAGAAACCTCAATTTGAGGCTCCGAAGCTCTGGGTTGATCCGACTGTAAAGGATTTCTACAACTTTTCAAAGGATAGTTTTGCGCTGGAGAATTACCGTTATAATGATTTCGGCAAGAAGATTCCGGTGGCTGTTTAGTTTAAAGCCGACCGGAAAAGCAGCGGATCGAGGATAAAAGGGTCTGGATAAAATTGTTCCGGACCCTTTTAATTAATGCGGGGTACAATCCGCTTGATAACGTCTGCGGCAGACAGGCAAATCAGTAAGAGCGATTGGATTAAACAGTGGATAAATAGTCAGAAAAATGTTATAATGGCACAAAAAGTTCTTGGAGTCAACTATATGGACAACATAATGGATATTGATTTATATAAGGAATTTAGTTTCATTGAGCATAATCTGAAAAACAGGTTAATTGAACGGGACAAAGGAATTGCCATCTTTCAGGGAAAAATCCCGGTATTGTTATCCGCTCCGCACAGCTCCGAACAAACAAGGGAAGGTAAGATAAAAAGCAGCGAAAGCCGGACAGCCTCAATCGTCCAGTACATTCACGAAAAGGAAGCCTGCTTTGGAGCCTTTAAAACCATGAACTTCAATGATGATGCCAATTATGATAAGGAAAGCTATTATAAGAACGAACTTATCAAGCTTATTCAGGACAATAAGCTGAAATTACTATACGATCTGCATATTATGGCACCTGAAAGAGAACATTGTGTTGATATTGGAACAGGATTGGGCAGAAACATTTTATTTCGGAACGACCTATTGGAGATTCTTAGAAACAATTTCAATTTTTACTCTGTTGACAGAGTTAAAGTCGATTATATGTTTGATGCCTTATATGAAAACACAGTTTCTTCAACTATTTCAAAAAAATGCGGGATACCGTGCTTTCAAATAGAAATTAACTGGAATTTGCTTGACGAAAAAAGTCCGGATAACAAGTTGACCCCAATAATAAAAGTAATCTGTAAAAGTATGCACGAAGCTTTGGAGATACTGTGATGGAAAACAGATATGGCTGGCTGATTTATAACGGCCGCTTATTATCGGCAAAATTTGATGAGATCAATTTTCAGTATCAAATGGCAGCCGAAAAGAAGGGCATAACCTTAGATATCATAAAAAACAATGAGATTTTTAGTATAGTACAAAATAACTCATTGAGAATCGGGACCGCCTATCCTAATCCTGACTTTATTTTATTTTTGGATAAGGACATTCGATTGGCAAAACAGCTTGCGCTAATGGGCTATAGGCTTTTCAATACGGCTGAGGCTATTGAAATATGTGATAATAAAGCCATGACTTTTCAGGCACTGGCGAATCATGACATACGGATGCCGAAAAGCGTTTTTTCTCCATTGATGTTTGAAGGCACTCAGGAAACAGATGATAGCTTTGTCAATTTCGTTGAAATGGAACTGGATTACCCCATTGTTATAAAAGAGGCGTTCGGATCATTCGGAGCCCAGGTGTATTTGGTCGAAAATAGAGAGGAATTAAAAAATAAAAGAAGAGAACTGTTATATATTCCGCATTTATATCAGGAATTCATCAAACCAAGCCGAGGAAAAGACGTAAGGCTACATGTCGTCGGAGACAGGGTCGTGGCGGCGGTGCTGAGGATCTCGGAGACAGATTTCAGAGCTAATGTTTCAAACGGCGGGAAGATGTGGAAGTATCAGCCTTCCGAAGAATTTACTGAACTGGCTATTAAGGCTTCTCGGTTAGTCGGGGCCGACTTTTCGGGAGTTGATATTTTATTTGGCGAGGAGGACGAGCCTGTCGTTTGTGAAGTCAATTCCAACGCACATATTAAAAATATATACGATTGTACCGGAATAAATGTGGCAGACCACATTTTCGACTATATTTTAGGAAAGATTTATAATGAAAAAGGGAATTTTGATTTATTACAGAGAAGATTATGAAAAAAATGTCTGGTTTGCAAATAAGATAATGGAAGATGCCAAAAAGCACAATATGCTGATCCGGCTGGTATTGACCGAAGAAATCTTGGTAGGAATAAATGAAAACGGCTTATACTCCCATTTTGCTGACGATAATGACGATGATTTTGACTTTGTGATCAATCGAAGCAGAGATACGATAATTGCTAAACATTTTGAATTAATGGGCTATAAAGTTTTTAATTCCTCTCTGGTAACAGATATTAGTAATAATAAGGCGAAAACGCATCAGCTGGTCAACAGCCTCGGAATTAAGTCTGTCAACACATTATTATGTAATAAAAAGAGTATTAATTTCAACGCGATAAATTTGAAATTTCCAATTGTCCTGAAATCGGTTTGCGGGCATGGGGGCAAAGCTGTTTTTCAGGTAAAGGATATAAACGAATTGAAAAATAAATTATCGGACATTGAAAATGATGAATTTATTTTGCAGGAAATGTGCGCAACTCCCGGTATAGATATACGAGTCTATATTATCGGAAATAAAATCACCGCGGCGGTAAAAAGATTTTCTGAAAATAATTTTAAGGCGAATTACTCGTTGGGCGGGCAATCGGAATTGTTTATTTTAAGCGACCGCGAAAAACGCACGGTCAATAAAATTACGGAAACTATGAATTTTGATTTTGTAGGAATCGATTTTATTTTGGATGAAAAGTATAATTTTCTCTTTAATGAAATCGAGGATGTGGTCGGAACAAGAACATTATACAATCACAATGTTGATATTGTTGAGAATTATTTGGAGTATGTCAGAAAAATATTGGGGTGAGTGATTTGCTTAATAATTATGACTTCGTTCTTATAAGAAAAAAGAAAATCACAGATATCGTTGAAATTAAACATACGAAAAAAGAGTATATCGCCATTCTGAACCTGATTTTCCTTGCCAACGGAATTGATAACGTGAAATTTGATTGCGCAGACAATACCGTCCGAAATAAAATAAAACTGTACATAAACCGTAAAAATTATAAAGAAAACAAACCCGGATTTAAGAGAATTTCGAGGACAATTGACAGTATCATCGGGCTTTTTGACACAGACAACAATATGGTCAAAGTCCGGGTCAGCGAGCTTCCGCTGACAACAACTGCACCTCCCTTAAATACAATAGAATTTTCAAAAGACTTTATGAAAGAGTATGATATTGAGGAAAATCAGAATATCAATATATTTGACGCTAAAAGCGGCAAAATAAAAATCTGCACTGCAAAAGAAAATACAAAGCTGAAAGAGGACTTGGTGGCGCTTAACCCCTCCAACAGAGCAATATTTAAAGAAGATAAATTTGTTTACATACAGAAAAGATCGAAGATAACCTTTAATAAAGCTGACATTCAGAACGTGAAGAATATCCTTGACGGGTATGTGACTGTTTCTGAAAAGCATAAAGAATGGATTACAAAGCAGGGAGCCAGAAAGTTCGAAATCGTTAACGAGATTACCGGCGCCTCAATGGATATTGATATTGAGAAATTAAAATATTCGGATCAGGATGAAAATACAATTAAATTGAATTATTTTCAAAGGCTGGTTTTGGAGTGCGAGCTGCCACAAAAGCTTTCGCCGTTTCGTTATGAAATTTACAAATCAATACGCAAGGACGACGAATCCGATCTGAACGCACTTGCTAAGTACTTTGAGAACGGGAAAGCTTTAACCGGGGATGTAATCAGGGAAGAAATAGATAGATATAACCACAAAAATGCCATTCGGGAATTGCTGAAAAAGTGCGGTTATCCAAGACTGGCTATTTATCCTTTAGAAAGAGCTGGAAGTAAAAAGCCAAATATAAAGGAAAAAATCGCGGATAAAGTCCTGGGCGTGTTCATCGGCAGCAATAAGGCCACACTCAAGTGCATTCGCCCTTATGAAACGGATGAAAGTTCAAATGTTGTAAGGCTGACAAAAGGAACCTTAGCTTTACTGGGGATTGATGAAACGGACAATCTGACTATTTCATATAGAAACAAGAGAATAAAAACCAGGGTGTTGATTATTGACAATATAGAAGCAATAAAAGAAAACAACATATTTCAGTCTGAGAGCGAATTGAACGCGTGCATAGGTATCCCGGCATATTTGCGGCAGCAGCTCGGAATCAATAAAATAAACGTGTGCTGTACGGCAGAGCGGGATAAACGTTACCTGTTCAGAAAAAATCTCAACATTCAATTTTGGTCCATCATTGCGACAATTCTCGCGGTAAAACAGTATTTCAGCGATCCCAGATATTTGTTGCTGTTGATAGTCCTGATCCCGGTTTCGGTATATGTCATTCTGTCGGCCGTAAGGAATCGGATTCGAAATACATAAATGTATCTGCCGGAAGCCACGTCTCCGGGATGTCCTCCGGCGCGTGGTGCTGATTTGCCCCGGAGGGCTGCGGGTAAAATGAACTCTATCAAAAAAACCGGTCACGGTTTAAATTAAGGAGAAAATTTATGGAAGCAATAGTAGCCGTTTACGCAGATTGGGGAATCGGAGAAAAAGGCACGCAGCAATTGGTTATCCCGGAGGACAGAAAACGTTTCAGAGAGCTCACCGAGGGTGCGGCAATAGTCGTGGGGCGCAGGACTCTGGAGGATTTTCCTGATGGTAAGCCGCTGAAAAACCGCACAAACATTGTTCTCACACATCAGGACATAAGCATCGAGGGAGCCATCGTCGTGCACAGCGTAGAAGAACTTCTGAAGACTATAAAGGCCATGCCGAAGGTGTTCGTGGTGGGGGGAGCCTCGGTTTACCGTGAGCTTCTCAGATACTGCGACAGGATTTACATCACGCGCATCTATACAACTCCGAAGTCGGACGTCTTCTTCCCGAACCTCGATGAGGATTTCAACTGGACCTGCGAGGAATTCAGCGACCCGAAATTTTTTGAAGGAGTCAAGTATCGCTTTTGCCAGTATGACATGTACGATATCACAAAAAACATCCGAAAACTATAAATTATTATTGGAGATACTACCTGCTTGACACCGGCGGGCGCCAATAGTATATTTATACTATTATCTCTTTTATAAAGGATAACAGTATAAAAATATAAAGCCGTGGGGGTATAAGCGCCCACATAGCCAATTATATTAATCCCCATCTTCAATGGGGATTCGCACTATATTCACTTCCAACAGTTGAAGAAAGAATAAAAACCATGATGAGGACAGGGAAGAGCCTCAGCTGCTCACAGAGAGCCGCCGTTCGGTGCGAGGCGGCAACCGCAGGCTTTTCCGAATCACCTCTGAGTTGTGTGCCGAATTATCCAGTAGGCATGACCGGGGCTTCCCGTTACAGAAGCGGACGCTGTCAGGCGTCTCTGAGAGGCCTTAAACGGCAAGAAGAGTGGTACCGCGGAATATATCTCCGTCTCTTTATTAGAGACGGAGATTTTTTGTTTTATATGAACTTGAAAAGGAAGGTTAAATATGTTGACACTTGATAAGATTTACCACGCGGCATTTACAATGAAAAACGTGATTCGCCGGACGGATCTGATCTATGCCCCTAACCTCCCCTCGGAGGGAGAGCTGTATCTCAAGACCGAGAACCTGCAGGTGACCGGATCCTTCAAGGTGCGCGGGGCGTACTATAAAATCAACCAGCTTACAAAGGAGGAAAAGGCCCACGGCGTCATCGCCTGCAGCGCCGGGAATCACGCACAGGGGGTAGCGCGCGCGGCGACGATGGACGGCATCTCATCAAAGATATGCCTGCCGGACTCCGCTCCGATCAGCAAGATTGAAGCGACGAAGAACTACGGCGCCGAGGTCGTTCTGGTGAACGGCGTGTATGACGACGCATATGCAAAGGCACGCGAGCTTGAGAAGGCGGAAGGCAGAGTGTTCATACACCCCTTCGACGACGAGGAAGTTATCGCGGGACAGGGGACTATTGGCCTTGAGCTTCTGGAACAGCTTCCGGATCTTGATGCGGTGATAGTTCCGGTCGGGGGAGGAGGCCTCATCTCCGGCGTAGCCTTCGCGGTCAAATCACTCAACCCCAAGTGCAAAGTATACGGAGTACAGTCCGCTGGCGCCCCTTCAATGGCAAAATCCATACAGAGCGGGAACATAGAGTCTCTGGGAAGCGTAGCAACGTTTGCGGATGGCATTGCTGTCAAGCGCCCGGGCGAACTGACCTTTAAGCTCGTTTCGCAGTACGTCGACGAAATAGTGACAGTCACCGACGACGAGGTGGCCACCGCGGTTCTCGCGCTGATCGAGCAGCAGAAACTGATTGCGGAGGGGGCGGGAGCGGTCGCGGTTGCCGCGGCGATGTTCAACAAGGTGGATATCAGGGGGAAGAAAGCGGTCTGCCTCGTCAGCGGCGGCAACATTGACGTAAATATCCTCAGCCGTGTCATAACGAGGGGACTACAGAAGGCCGGGCGTTTTGCAAATCTCTGCATTGCGCTGACCGATAAACCGGGGCAGCTTGAGCTGGTCTCAAAGATTATTGCCGATCAGGGCGGAAACGTTGTGTCTGTCCACTACAACAGGAGTGAGGAGAATATGGCGATAAACTCATGCTTCCTGACGCTGCAGCTTGAAACAAGGGACTACGCTCAGATCGAGGCAATCCGAAACGAGCTGCAGGCCAACGGCCTGACCATTGTGCCGCAGCATAACTGAGATAAAAACCCGTGTAACTTTGCATAAAAGTTACACGGGTTTTTCATTCTGTCTTTTCGCCCAGACGGGACAGGACATCTTTGAAATACGCGGGCAGCTCTGTTGTCAGTTCGACCGGCTCGTTCGTGCGCGGGTGGACAAAGCGCAGGGAACGGGCATGCAGGCATTGCCCCGCCAGACCCTTTTCCGCATGTTTTTTCCCGTAGACCGCATCGCCCAGCAAAGGATGCCCGATGTATGCCATATGGACCCTTATCTGGTGGGTGCGTCCGGTTTCAAGACGGCATCGAATATGGGTAAAGCCGTTGTAACGGGCGATCACCTCGTAATGCGTAACGGCGGAACGGGAATTTCGGTCGGTCACGGCCATGCGCTTTCTATCCGTGGGATGTCGGCCTATAGGAGCGTCCACCGTGCCCTCGTCGTCCCGTAGAGCGCCGCACACAATGGCCTCGTAAATGCGGCTGAGGCTGTGGTCGGCAAGCTGGGCCGAAAGAAAACGGTGGGCAAAGTCGTTTTTTGCAGCGATGATAAGGCCGGAGGTGTCCCTATCAATTCTGTGGACAATACCGGGACGTTTCTCCCCACCGACGCCGGAGAGACTCTCTCCGCAGTGCCAGAGCAGAGCGTTCACAAGAGTGCCGTCCGGGTGCCCAGGAGCGGGGTGGACTACCATGCCGCGGGCTTTATTGACAACGATGAGATCGTCGTCCTCGAAAACAATATCGAGAGGGATGTTTTCAGCCTTTATTTCCGTCTCCTCCGCCTCGGGGATTTCCACGACGAAAACCTCGCCTGCCGCAACGCGGTAGTTCTTTTTTATAGGGGCACAGCGCAAAGTGACAGCGCCCAACCCGATAAGCCTTGAGGCCTGGGAGCGCGTAAGTCCGTCGATCTCTTGCGCAAGGAGAGCGTCGATACGCTCGCCGCTCTCCTGTGCCGTTACTGTGTATGTTTTTGTCATTTGTCCTTGAACTCCGCAATGATGTCGTCCAGTGAAAAAGAGGAATCTTCCTTTTTCGCGGACTGTTCGGAACCCTGAGCCCGCTCATCCGGGGCGGCCTTAGGCGCAGCTTTGGGCGCTTTCGCGGCCGGAGCGGACGTTTTGTTCAAAATATCCTCAAAATCAGGGGATTTCCAGTCCACCGTGTCGGCCCCGATACGTCCGGAAGGCTGCGCTCCGCCACGCCCCGTGTCTATCCCCGCTGTAAAGACGCCGCCGTCTTCGGCTACGGGTTTTCCTGCAGCGGGCTTCGGGCCGGCGCTATTAGCGGGAGGCACTTTTTTCCCGGGAAGGACTTCAGGCTCCTCATTCGGCTCTCTGTGGAAAATCAGATAGGCACAGAAGATTATTCCAAAGACGGTGATGAACATGTCGGCCACATTGAATACGGCAAACTTTTTTGTAAACTGAAACTGGAACATATCCACAACGAAGCCGTTGATGACGCGGTCTATGCAGTTGCCGAGACCGCCGGCCATGACCATGATAAGGGACCAACGGCCCAGCTTTCCCCTGATTATCTGTTTTTTCAGTATATAGATAACGACGCCTGTGAACACGACGGTAAGCACAACGAAAAACCAGCGCGCGTCCTTGAATATGCCGAAGGCGGCGCCCGCGTTGTGGATGTTCGTGAGCCCGACTATTTTCGGAATAAGTGTCGTGGGGGTGCTGTTCAGGACAATGTTCGCCGTGACCCAGTACTTAACGGCCTGATCTACAATGAGAATGATTAACGCTGCGATCACATAAAGCATGGAGGAGTCCTCCTGAGAAATTATTTGTCTGTTCAGTCCGAGAGAGCGGCTGCGCAGCGGGGGCAGAGCTCGGGATACTGCGGGTTTTCGCCCACATGTTCGCTGTGGGTCCAGCAGCGTGCGCACTTCGGCGCCGTGCAGGGCTCGACCTTTACGGTTACGCCGCGGAACTCATCACCGCTGTAGCCCTCTCCTTCGCCGTAAACAATCTCCGTTTCTGAGACAATGAACAGCGTCGAAAGAGGCATGGCGGCAATCTTTTCAAAGGCTGCCTTCGCGCCGTCAGAGACAAAGAGCGTGATCTTGGCTTCCAGCGGCTTGCCAATGGTCTTTTCATTGCGCGCGAGTTCTAACGCCTTGTTGACGTCGTCACGCAGGGCGATTATCGCATCGAAGCGCGCCTCGGTGTCGCTGTCGAAGACATATGCGGGATTTATCCCCGGCATATCATTCAGCATGACATGCTCGGGATTAGCACTGTGCTCGTGTGGCATGGAGACCCAGATTTCGTTCGAGGTGAAGGCAAGAATGGGGGCTAGAAGACGTACCATTGCGTCCAGAATCCCGTACATAGCGGACTGCGCACTGCGGCGAAGCAGACTGTCACGCTTCTCGCAGTACAGCCTGTCCTTGATGATATCCAGATAGAAGTTGGACATATCCATGACGCAGAATTTGTGTATCGCATGGATGACGTTGTAAAATTCGTAAGCCTCATATGCGGCTATGCAGCGCTCAGTGAGCTTGTTGACCCGGACCATGGCCCATTTGTCGAGCGCCTCCATGTCCGCAAATTTCACGCGGCTGTCCGGATCGAAGCCGTTGAGGTTTCCAAGCATGAAACGCGCCGTGTTGCGGATTTTGAGATAGGTATCCGAGAGCTGCTTGAAGATCGCGTCGGAGCAACGCATATCCACGCGGTAATCGGCGCTTGAAGCCCAGAGACGCATAAGGTCGGCTCCGTATTTCGGAATGAGCTCGTCGGGAAGAACGCTGTTGCCGAGGCTCTTGTGCATGGCCTTGCCCTCGCCGTCAACCGTCCAGCCGTGGGTAAGCACAGCCTTATAGGGAGCGCTGCCCTTGGTCGCCACAGACGTCAGCAGAGAGGACTGGAACCAGCCGCGGTACTGGTCGGCACCTTCAAGATAGAGGTCAGCGGGCCAGTCTGAGGGATTGTCGTGCTCAAGGGACGCAAAGTGGGTGGAACCGGAATCAAACCAGCCGTCCAAAGTGTCGGTGCCTTTTGTAAAGCGGTTGCCGCCGCATTTTGTGCAGACCTGACCTTCGGGCATAAATTCCGAGGCGTCCATGGAGAACCAGGCGTTTGAGCCTTTTTCACCGAATATCTTTGAAATTATCGCAATTGTCTCGGCTGTGCAGAGAGGCTCGCCGCAGTCCTCGCAGTAGAGGACGGGAATGGGCAGGCCCCACTGGCGTTGACGGGAAATGCACCAGTCGGCGCGCTCGCGTACCATGGAGATCATGCGGTCGTGGCCCCACTCGGGAAGCCATGTGACATTTTCACAGGTTTTAACCGCTTCGTCCTTGAAAGCGTCGACGGAACAGAACCACTGATCGGTTGCGCGGTAGATGATGGGGTTCTTGCAGCGCCAGCAGTGCGGGTAGGAGTGCTTGATCTTGGCCTGGCGCAGCAATGCGCCGACTTCTTCAAGCTTTTCAATAACCTTGGGGTTGGCTTCAAAAACGTTCAACCCGGCAAAAAACTGCACGGTGGGCAAAAAGCGCCCGGCGTCGTCCAGGGGCGAGTAGATTTCGAGGCCGTATTTGAGGCCGACCTCATAGTCTTCGCGGCCGTGGCCGGGGGCGGTGTGGACGCAGCCTGTGCCGGCATCAAGCGTGACATGCTCGCCGTTTATGACAAGGCTTTCGCGGTCATAGAGCGGGTGCTTTGCATGCATCATCTCAAATTCGGAGCCCTTCATCTCGCAGAGTACTTCGAAGCTCCCGACGGACGCGGCCTTCGCAACTCTGTCCATAAGCTCCTTCGCGAGTATATATACCTCTCCGTCAGGGGATTTGGCGAGCACATAGGTGAGATCCGCGTTGAGGCAGATGGCGAGGTTGCCGGGGATGGTCCAGGTTGTCGTCGTCCAAATGACAAAATACGTGTTTTTCAGGTCGGAATACTTCGAGAGCTTACCAAGGTCGTCGGTGACTCTGAACTTGACATAGATGGATTTACAGCTGTCATCAGCGTATTCAATCTCGGCTTCGGCGAGGGCTGTCTCGTCGTGGCAGCACCAGTAGACAGGTTTTTTGCCGCGGTAGATGTAGCCCTTCCCGTACATCTTTCCAAAGACCTTTACTTCCTCCGCTTCGAAGGAAGGGGCCATGGTGAGATAGGGCTTGTCCCACTCTCCGAGGACGCCCAGACGTTTGAACTGCTCCCGCTGTATGTTCACAAAATTCGTCGCAAAGTCGCGGCAGGCGTTGCGGAATTCGGGGATGGACATCTTTTTCCTGTCCAGCTTATTCTGCTTGATGATGGCGCTTTCGATGGGCATTCCGTGGTTGTCCCAGCCGGGAACGTAGGGAGCGCAGAAACCGGACATATTTTTATAGCGGACGATGAAATCCTTCAGGCACTTGTTCATTGCCGTGCCCATATGGATGTAGCCATTGGAGAACGGAGGACCGTCATGGAGAATGAACCTGGGTTTGCCCTCGTTGCGGGCAATCATCTTGTGATATATGTCCTTCTCATACCAGCCTTTGAGCATCTCGGGCTCGTGCGCGGGCAGAGAAGCGCGCATTGGAAAGTCCGTTTGAGGTAGATTTACGGTTTTATTGTAGTCCTGTGACATTTGGCCTTGGCTCCTATCTAAAAAAGTGATACCTGAAAAGAGGGAAAACGGCAAAATTCCTTTATCCCCGACAGGGAGAAAAAATGCCTGATGCAATAAGCTCGGAGCAGGACACAGCGTTACAGCGTATTATGCCCTGCCCCGACAATATTTAGTGTTATGTTTTTTGATTACTTTCCGAAACGCAGATTATCCATGCTGAACTGCTTGCCCTGCGTGCTGGCACCGCCTGCCGCATAGGGGCGGGTCGGCTCGTCGGCTCCGGATAACGGAGCCTCCACGCTGTTTGTAACGACGCGGCGCACCTCCTCGGACGCGTCACCGCTTTCGGCGAGATGTTCAACCGAGTTCTCTATGCTGCGGACCGTCTCCTCGACCGAATCGCTGTGGGAGGGCCGGCGGGATACCTCCTCAAGCTTCAAGTCCTGCAGATTATCCAGAAAGTCGAGTTGCTTTGAGCAAAGAAGCCGCATATTCTCTATGTACTGGGTACTTTCACGCTTAGCCTCAAGAAGTCTGCCTTCCTCGGTCGCACGCTGGGTGTATGCTTCGCGCGTGATGCGCTCGGCCTCTGCGCGGGCGCTTGTCAGAGCTTCGTCCGACTTATCACGCGCATCCTGCTCGATCTGCTGGCTCAGACGCTGTGCGGAGAGAAGGGTCAGACGCATTGAGTCCTCAGTGGCTCTGTACTCCTCGATCTTTTCAACGAGAACCTTCATCTTGCTTTTCAGAACCATGTTTTCCTTTGCGAGCGCCGCGTAGTCGTTTGCGGCCTCGTCCAGAAAATCGTCCACTGAACTCGTGTCGTAGCCGCCGAAAATGGCCTTTTCAAAGGCCTTTTCTCTAAAATTCTGAGGTGTAAGCATATCCCAAAGCCCTTTCTTTAATTTGGAAACATCGGCCGAAACCGATGTAATCGGTTTTCACATATCGCTCGAAGTCCGCTGCCTCCTGAGTTGAGGGGATCATCCTGACGATCTACATGTAAAGATTACTGTTTTCTATCTCATTTATCAGGTCTCCTACGATATCGACATTGTAGGGCGTAAGAATATAGGTGTTGGCGGCTACCTTCCTGATCTTACCGTCGAGCGCATAGGCTACGCCGCTTAAAAAGTCTATCAGGCGGCGGGCTGTGTCCTTGTTGGTCTCCTCAAGATTCATGACGACGCTGCGCCTCTCGCGAAGATGGTCGGCTATCTCGGCCGCGGTTTCAAAACGTTCCGGCTTTACAAGGACGACCTGAGCCTGTGGAGAGCCGCCGAGATTGACCACCTTGTCCCTTTTGGGGGTGACAGAGTGCGTGTCAAATTCCGGGTAGGCACTGCGGCGTTCTGCCGGAGCCTGGTATTTTTTTGAATTATCGGCAGTCGGAACATGGGTTTCAGCCGGAGCCTCCGGAATCTCATCTCCGAAATCGTCATATTCATCGCCGCTGTAAGGACGAGTGAGCTTTTTGAGCTCGTCGAACAGACCCATAATTATGCCCTTTCTCTTCAGCAGCGCGCAGAGAGTTTAAGGACGTTCGCCGTCCTGTACGGGGATGCTGAAGTAAGTATTATGCAAGAGTTTTTATTGAAAAGTAAGGAAAAAAATCTATTCAGAAATTTGCGGATAAACACGGGCACCAAAAATCGCAGAGCCGACCCGAACCATATTCGAGCCCTCCGCAATAGCGTCCTCAAAATCTCCGCTCATACCCATAGACAAAAAATCCATGCTGATATTATCGTATTTTTTCGCTGAATTGTCAACAAAAAGCTTATACATCCGCGCAAAATAGGCGCGATTTTCTCCGTTTTCATGAGAAATGGGAGGTATTGCCATTATACCGCGTATGAAGACTGAGGGAAAGGCCCCTGCTTCTTCAAGGATTCGCGGAAGTTCGGACTCGTTCATTCCGGATTTGGACTTCTCGCCGCCGATGTTGATCTCAAGCAGGATGTCCTGCCTTAACCCGAGCGCCTTTGCCCTGCCGTCGATCAGCGCCAAGAGTTCCAGGGAATCGACCGACTCGATCATATCGCAAAGGCCCACCACCTGCCTGACCTTGTTTTTCTGGAGGTGACCAATAAAGTGCAGGGACGAACCGGCATAAGCGTTTTGCGCGTTCTTTTCAAGGAGCTCCTGAACGCGGTTTTCGCCGCAGACGCGTATCCCAGCCCTTATAGCCTCCGCTACGCTATCGGCGGAATTCATCTTTGTTGCCGCGACCAGTGCAATCTCGCCGGGGGACCTCCCTGCGGCCCGGGCAGCCGCGTCGATCCGGTTTTTTACCCGGATTACGTTTTCCGAAATACTCATAATATCCGACCTTCTTTTTTACCGCTTTTTTTTAGCTTCCCAAAACCTTGCCGTTAAAAATGCCCTTGGTTGTGAGAATTATTTCATTCCCGACCTTAAGTCCGGATGCTTCCTGAGAAACCTCGGCGATGTAAAAGTCGTCCGACTCCCAGAGTATCGTAATATATTTTCTCTCCGCCTGAAGGCCTGTGACGGTATATACATACGTGCCCTTATCGTCCTTCATCACGGCCGACTTCGGAACACGGATTCCGTTGTGGGAGTCGTAGACTATTTCCGCTGTCGCCCGCCTGACATAGAGCATTTCGGAGGTGGCCTCCGTACATCTGAAGACGGCGGCGCATTCCCCGTTATCTGCCGGGCTGATGGAGATGATTCGCGCATCAATCGTACTGCTGCAGTAACGGCCGAAGTCGAGCTTTGCCGTACTTCCGACCTTGAGATGTCCGGCGTCACTTTCCGAGACGATGGCGGCGAAATACCATTCTATTCCGGAACTTATCTTCCCTCGGACGTCTGAGGCGAGGTCCTGCGGTGACTGCTCCAGCTGCTTTAGCTTCGCCGGACTCAGATCCTTGAGCATGTCGGAAGTGATATATTCATAGCCGTCGGGCGAGGCGCTGTAGAGTCCCGAGAAGGTCGCCGTTATTGCCGCCGTATCCTGCTGCGCGGACTGCTGCAGCTGCGCAAGCTGGGAATTGACCGAATCGAGATCGGCCTGAGTCGCTCTGATGCTGGAATCCTCTATTACGAGCGAGCTGAGCGCCGCAGAGGCGGAGGACAGCGCGTCTGTCTCGCGCCGGGCAGCCGAAGCGGTGAGTGAGGTGACCGCGCTCTTAATGGAGCTGTCTCTTCCGGAGAGATTCTCCTCGGAATTGCCGCCTGAGAGGACCGAGCTAATATACTCCCTTTTTTGTTCCAGTTCCTTTATCTGTGAGGCGCGTTCAAGCGCGGCCTCGCCCGAATAGGAGACTGCAATGGTCTCGCCTTTCGACACAGCATGACCGTTTTCGACAACAACGCTCAAATTTGCCTCATTACTTTCAATGAGACTCTCATTTCTGACGATGATGCCGGCGGCAGAGCCGTTGTCGGTAATTGAAACGTATACGGCAGGCGCGGTCTGAATCTTTGCGGAGAACGAGCGGGCAATGTAAGTTCCGAGGTAGGCAAGCAAAGCCGCAAAGAGAAGGATTGAAGCAACCTTTGTAATTGTATTTGTCCGTTTCAACTTTTTTCTCCTTTCGGGGGACGGCAGGGGCGCGTAGCCCGGTCTTTATGCGTTTCGGAAATATCCGCGGCCCGAAGCCACGGAATATTTCCGAAACGGCGTCCCATCTTCCGGAGCGGCAAATAAGCGAAAAGCTATGTACGCTCCTTGTCCTCGGCCGATCTGGTATCTCTCAGATCAACCGAGTTCGCGGGTACGATCGTCGAAATCGCATGCTTATAAATCATCTGCTGCCGCCCGTCCGTCTCCAGAATGACGACAAAGCTGTCAAAACTCCTCACAACCCCTTTGAGCTGAAAGCCGTTCATCAGAAAAAAAGTCACCGTCTGTTTCTCGCGCCTGATCTGATTAAGCAATGTGTCCTGAATGTTCTGTGTCTTTTGCATCGAAGCCAACTCCCTCTCGGGGCGGTTCAAAAAGCGGCGTGATTTCAATACTGTGTTTGCGGCGGCCGGACCACAGCCACACGACAGCAATTTTATCACGGGCCACCGCCCTATAAAATAGTAATATTAAACAAATCGGCGGCCTGTAGACCACGATATGTTCAGTATCTATTTTAAGCCGCCGCTCGCTAAAAACATTGTCGAAAACTGTCGCCCATATTCAAAATCCGGAGCGGATTTCCATAGGATCCAGCCAATGTTTTCTTTTCTCCGAAGCCAGGTAAGCTGCCTTTTGGCGTACCTCCGGCTCTCCGTTTTTATTCGGTCCAGAGCTGCGTTTTCGCTGATTTCGCCACGTATTGCCATAGCGGCCTCTTTGTATCCGATAGCCTGCATTGCGGTGCAGTTATCGGGTACGCCGCGATCGAGAATGGAGCGCACCTCTTCGAAAAGGCCGGCTTTCACCATAATTTCGGCGCGCGCGTCTATCCTCGCATAGAGGTCCTCCCGCCTCTCAAAAGAGAGGGCTATGGTCGTAGCGGCATAGCGCGGCGGGAGCTTCTTTGTCTCCGCGTCGTGCTCGGTGATTGTCCTTCCCGTGGTGAGATAGACCTCCAGCGCGCGCAGTATGCGCTTTTCGTCGGAGGGGTGGAGTCTGCCGGCGCGCTCCGGGTCAACCTTACGGAGCTCCTCGAGCATATTTTTACCGCCGATGAGGCGATATCGCGCCTCCAGTTCACTCCGCAAAGCGCCGTTTGAGGCTTCGCCTCCGAAGTCGCGCCCGGCGACGAGAGAATCAATGTAGAGGCCCGTGCCGCCGACCACTATGGGCAGCCTGCCGCGCCCGAGTATGTTCCGGACACATTCGTCGGCCTCCCTGACATAGCGGGCGACGCTGTAATTCTCAAAAGGCTCCGCAACGTCAATCATATGGTGAGGGACACCGCACATCTCCTCCGGCGTCGCTTTGGCCGTGCCAATGTCCATATGCCTGTAGACCTGCATGGAGTCGGCGGAGACGACCTCGCCGCAGAGCTCTTTGGCGAGACAGACGCCTAGAAAAGTCTTGCCGGTAGCGGTCGGGCCGGTTATGACCGCAATTTTGGGCTGTGTACTCCTTATCAAACTTCTCACCGCCAAAATCAGACTATACGCGAAAACTCCTTGTCGAGCTGCTTTTTTGTTAGAGTAATGGAGACGGGCCTGCCGTGGGGACAGTATTTGACTCTGCCGGAGACGACCTCCCTCGCTATTTCGGCGAGCTCCGGCTCCGCCGTGTTCCAGCCTGCCTTGATTGCGGCCTTGCAGGCAATGGTACGGAGTATATCGTCCAGAGTGTCCGACTCACCGAGGGCCGTCCCTTTTCTGAGCTTTTCGCATATCTCCTCAATCATGGGAGCGGTATCGGCAGCGTCCGTTTCGGCCGGGACGCCCCGCAGAATGACGCTGTCGGAGCCGTACGGCTCGATCTCGAAGCCGAGCTTCTCAAGCGTCCCGGCGTTTTGCTCGAGCAGCTCCGCTTCGTCCGGTCGGAGCTTCATCGTTATTGGCATCAGCAGCGACTGGGACATTATCTCATGGCCCTGCGTTTTCAGCCTGTCAAAGATCATGCGCTCGTGCGCGGCGTGCTTGTCTATAAGAAGAAGCTCTCCGCCGCTCTCGACGATGAGGTAGGTCTTCATCGCCTCGCCGACAATCCGAAAATCCCCGAAGGCTTCAGGGAGCGTTTCCTGGGGCGGCGCCGTTTCCATACCAGGAATTTTAATATCGGCCCTGACTCCGCTCTTTTTCGGGCTGCTGTCGGGCGCCTCGATTATTATCCCCGCGTCCGGCGAGGGACTGCGAGAGGTTCTGTATGGGATTTCAAAGGAGTGCAGGTCCAGTTTGCCCTGTGAGCCCTGACAGGGCGGCTGCTTTTCCGCAGTTTTCGGAGACGCTCCGGAGACACCGGAATACCTCTCCCGGAACTCCCCCGGAGTTCATGGCTCTGTAGAAGTCCTTCTTCGGCGCGAGCGCCGCCTTCGTGGAGGGGGAGAGAGGGATCTCGGTCGGAGCCCCCTCGCCCTCTATTGCAGAGCGCGCGGCATAGTAGAGCGTATCGAATACGCGGCGCTCCTCGCGGAATTTGACCTCCGTTTTTGCGGGGTGGACATTGACATCCACCGCTGCGGGGCTGACGGCGAGATAGATGACGCAGGAGGGGTAGTGCCCGGTGAGCAGATTGTTTTTGTAAGCCTGCTCTACGGCCGCCTGCAGAAGCTGTGATTTGATGCAGCGTCCGTTGCAGAAGAAGAACTGCTTGCCCCTGTTGCCGTGGCCCGCTTTCGGCGAGCCGACGAAGCCGGAGACGGAAATGCCGTCGTCAGAGGAGGAGCATTCAAGAAGGTCCTTCGCCGTGTCGCGCCCCAGAAGGCTGTATGCGCAGGAGCTTATTCTGCCGTCACCGGGCGAAAAAAACTCCTCCGCGCCGTCTTTGATAAAACGCACCGAGACCTCTGGGCACCCCAGGGCACAACGAAGCGCGGCGGCGGAGCAGGCGGAGCCCTCCGCCCGGTCGGTCTTCATAAATTTTAACCTTGCGGGAGTGTTGAAGAAGAGGTCGCGGACGATCATAGTCGTGCCCTCAGGACAGCCGTGGGGCGAGATATCGGCGATTTCTCCGGCCTCAAGGAAGACGCGCGTCCCCTCGGAAGCGCCACTCTTTCGCGTCAGCAGCTCGATACGCGCGACTGCGGAGATTGCCGCGAGAGCTTCGCCGCGAAAGCCCATGGTGCCGATGCACTCAAGTCCGCGCTCATCGCGGAGCTTGCTTGTCGCGTGGCGGAGAAAACAGAGCCCCGCGTCCTCCGGGAGCATGCCGCAGCCGTCGTCCGTGACGCGTATATAGGTCATCCCGCCGCCCCTGATCTCAACCGTTATATTCCGGGCTCCTGCATCGAAGGAGTTTTCAATGAGCTCCTTTATCACGGAGGCCGGACGCTCGACGACTTCGCCCGCGGCGATGAGATCGGCGACATGCGGGGAGAGTATGTTTATATCCGACATAGCCTAGGTCCTTTCGCGCAAGATATATTCATTATACATTAAAAAAGTTGAAAATGCTATAATAAAATGGTATTATCAAGCGTAATACAATTTATCGATAGGAAATGAAGCATGAGTTATAAACGGACGGAAATACCCGCGGGAGAAATCCAAAAACAGCTCGATATCTGTGCCGGCATCAAAGCCGGAAACGGCGAAGAGGCAAAATTCGCCCTGGTTGACACCTACGGCTGCCAGCAGAACGAGGAGGACAGCGAGAAGATACGCGGTTACCTCGCTGCGATGGGCTACGGGATGACTGACGACGAATTCAAGGCGGATATAGTGGTTCTAAATACCTGCGCCGTACGTGAACACGCGGAAATGCGCGTGTTCGGGAACCTTGGCGCACTTACGCATACAAAAAAGGCAAAGCCCTCGCAGCTTATCGCGGTCTGCGGCTGTATGGCGCAGCAGGAGCATGTCACCGAGAAAATAAAGAGATCCTTCGGCATAGTCGATTTGGTCTTCGGTCCGGACGAGCTCTGGCGCTTTCCCGAGTTGATAAAAACCGTGATGACGAAGAAAAAACGCGTTTTCGCGCCGGGCGGCGGCGACGGCTGCGTCTCCGAGGGCGTGCCGCACCTGCGCTCGGACAGGGTGAAGGCCTGGCTCTCAATCATGAACGGCTGCAACAATTTCTGCACCTACTGCATAGTGCCCTATACGCGCTTCCGCGAGCGCTCGCGGCGGCCTGACGACATTCTGAATGAGGCGCGCACTCTCGTCGCGGACGGTTACAGAGAAATAACTCTTCTGGGCCAGAACGTCAATTCCTACGGGAAGGATCTGGATGGCTGCCTCAGCTTTGCCCGGCTTATCCGTGAAATGAACGACATAGACGGCGACTTTGTGATCCGCTTCATGACAAGCCACCCGAAGGACGCGACCGACGAGCTTTTCGCCGCGATGCGGGACTGCCCCAAGTGCGAAAAGCACCTGCACCTGCCGCTGCAGTCCGGGAGTGACAGAATTTTAAAGGCGATGAACAGGCACTACGACTCGGAAAAATACCTCGCTCTCGTCGAAAGGGTGCGCGCCTGTGTTCCGGACGTGGTTTTGACGACGGATATCATCGTCGGCTTCCCCGGCGAAACGGACGAGGATTTCGGGGAGACGATGAAGGTCATAGAAAAGGTGCGCTTCGACGCAATGTTCACTTTTATTTACTCCCAGCGTAAAGGCACGCCCGCGGCGGAAATGCCGGACCCCTTTACCAGGGAGGAAAAGCAGGCGCATTTTGACAGGCTCCTGGAGGCCCAGAACCGGATATCGGAGGAAAAGCACAGGGAGTATATCGGGAAAACTGTCCGCGTCCTGCTCGACGGCAGGGACAGGGAGAACGGGAAACTCACGGGCCGGACAATAGGCGGCAGGCTCGTCAGGGCGGCGGCCGGAGAGGAAATGATCGGCAGCTTTGCGGACGTAAGGATCACCGACTGCAACACCTGGGCCCTGCGCGGAGTGCTCGAATAATACTGGCCTCCAAATAAAGAATGGAGATTTTTTATCCCTGTTTCGGGGGATGAAAGTATAAACCGGAGGATAGGAAAATGTCGGAACTGACGCCGATGAAAAGACAATATAACGATATAAAGGCGCAATATTCTGATTGCCTGCTTTTTTTCAGACTGGGCGATTTCTATGAGATGTTCGAGGAGGACGCGAAGGTTGCTTCACGCGAACTGGATCTGGCCCTGACGACGCGCGACAGAAACATCGAGAACCCGGAGGAGCGCACGCCGATGTGCGGCATCCCCTATCACAGCTGCGAGGCCTACATAGGCAGACTCATTGCAAAGGGCTACAAGGTGGCAATATGCGAGCAGACCGAGGACCCGGCGGTGGCCAAAGGCCTTGTGAGCCGCGACGTGATACGGATCATTACGCCCGGAACGGTGACGGAGAGCTCAATGCTCGAGGAGGGGAGAGCAAACTACGTCTGCGCCGTTTATCTTGACGATAAATCGGGGGCCGTCTCGTTCTGCGACGTTTCAACGGGGGAATTCTGTGTCGCGGGCTTTGCGAAATCTCCGATTACGCATATACAGAACGAGCTTGCCCGTTTCATGCCGCGCGAGGCCGTGCTGAGCGCGGGCGCTCTGGCAAGCGAGGAACTGATGTTTTTCCTCGGAAAGAAGCTCGACTGCCTCGTCGAGGACGGGACGGACCGCTTCGACTATATGCTGGGGGCCGCAAGAGCCTGCGAACAGTTTGCCGCGACTGATATTGACAGCCTCGGACTCGGCGGGGACAGCGCCGCGGTGTGCGCCGTGGGCGGACTTCTGAGCTATATTATCGAGACGCAGAAGTTTGACACGAGCCACATCAACACTCTGGACGTGTTCTCGGCGGGGCGCTTCATGGAGCTTGACTACACGACGCGCCGCAACCTTGAACTCACGGAGAATCTGCGCACCGGCGAGAAAAAGGGGAGCCTGCTCTGGGTGCTCGACAAGACGAAAACACCCATGGGCGGCAGAATGCTGAGAACATGGGTCGAGCGCCCGCTGCTCTCGCCGGTGGCAATCAAGCGCAGGCAGGCAGCCGTGAAGGAGCTCTGTTCGGACAACGTGGCGAGGGGTGAGATCATCGAGACGCTGCGCGATATCGGAGACATACAGCGGCTTGTCGGCAAGGCCGTTTACGGTACGGCCAACGGGCGTGACCTGCTGGGGCTTGGAAACTACTGTGCGGCGCTGCCCGAACTAAAAAAACTGCTCGAGGGAAAACAGAGCCTCATGCTGCGCTCAATCGCGGAAACGGACCCGGTATCGCAGATACCGGAGCTCATACTGCGGGCAATCTGCGACGAACCGCCCTTTTCCGTCCGCGAGGGAGGAATACTGCGCGAAGGCTTCAGCGAAGAGGTGGACAGGCTCAGGAACGTCCGCGACCACGGAGCCGAGATGGTCTCCGAGCTTGAACAGCGCGAGCGTGAGCGCACGGGCATAAAGAAGCTGAAGGTCGGCTACAACCGGGTCTTTGGCTACTATATAGACATTCCGAGAGCCTTTTCGGAGAACGTACCCGAGGAATACATCAGGAGGCAGACTCTCTCGACAAGCGAACGCTTCTATACGCAGGAACTCAAGGAACTTGAGGACACATTGATCAATGCGCGTGACAGCCTTGCAGATCTGGAATTCCGCTTTTTTGAAGAGGTACGCCTGAGAGTAGCTTCCGAGGTCACAAGGATACAGGNAATTGCCGATGCCATAGCGGAGCTCGACGCGCTCTGCTCACTCGCCGAGGTCGCGGTGAGAAACGGATATGTGTTGCCCGAGGTCGATATGTCGAGCAGCCTGTCAATCACCGGCGGAAGGCACCCTGTCGTAGAGATAACACAGAGCGAGACGCTGTTTGTCCCGAACGATACCTTTTTGAACAGCTCCGACGACCGTGTCGCCATTATAACCGGCCCGAATATGGCCGGAAAATCAACATACATGCGCCAGACGGCCCTCATTGTGCTTATGGCGCAGATGGGCAGCTTTGTCCCCGCCAAAAGCGCTGTGCTCGGTGTTATTGACAGGGTCTTTACCCGCATCGGCGCTTCCGACGACCTTGCCAGCGGGCGCAGCACCTTCATGGTGGAGATGACCGAGGTCGCGGACATACTCCGCTACGCGACCGCCTCGAGTCTCCTTATTCTTGATGAGATCGGCAGAGGCACCTCCACGTACGACGGCATGGCCATCGCCCGCGCAGTGCTCGAATACTGCGCCGACAGGAAAAAACTCGGCGCGAAGACCATGTTCGCGACGCACTACCACGAGTTGTCCGCGCTGGAAGGTGCGCTTGAGGGCGTGCGCAACTACAATATTACTGCGAAGAAGCGCGGGAACGACCTCATATTCCTGCGCAAGATCGTCAGAGGCGCGGCGGACGACAGCTATGGCATAGAGGTCGCCAAGCTCGCGGGCGTTCCCGATTCGGTTATAACAAGGGCAAAATTCTGCCTCGGCGAGATGGAGAGCGGCAGAAACGGGGAAAGCACTGCGAAGACGGAGAGAAACGCAGACCAGCTGAGCTTTTCGGACTTTGGCTTGAACGAGATAACGGAGAAGCTGAGGGAGACAAATCTGGACACCCTGACGCCGATAGAGGCCATGAATCTTCTCTACGAGCTGAAGAAGAAGGTGGACGCCTGATGAAAATTGTCATAACCGGCTTCGTGAACACCATGACGAAGCCCCAGCGCATCGGCGGGTATCTTTATCTTCCGTTTCATATCTTTCTGTTTCCGCTTTTCATTGGCATGTTCGCGTCCTATCTCCCCTCCGGCCTCGACGAGCTGACCGAGAACATCATTTATTACGGCCTTGGGTTAACCTTCTGCCTTGTCTGGATGTGGAGATTTCTGAGAACAGGCTTTGACATCCTGCTTGACAACGCGATGAAGAACATCATGACTTTTACACTGGGCTGCATAATATTCTACCTTCTGAGCTATCTTGCCGCAGGGTTGATGTTTTCAATTCTAGGCGACAGCTTCTCAAACCCGAACAACGCGGCGGTGACAGGTCTTGCGGAAAAGAGCCCGCGTGCAGTCCTTGCGCTGACGGTGCTCATAGCGCCTATCGTTGAGGAGATCCTTTTCCGCGGTATCGTTTTCGGCGCGCTGCGCCCGAAACACCGCGTTCTGGCCTTTACCGCATCCATCGCTCTTTTTGGACTCTACCATGTGTGGCAGTTCGCCTATTCCTCAAATGACTGGAGAATGCTGGTTTACATAATCGAATACATCCCAGCCGGCTACGTCCTGGCTTGGCTGTATGAGAGAACAAACTGCATATGGATTCCGATTTTCCTCCATATGGCGGTCAACATGATTGCCATGGGGGCCGGGGCATAAAGAGATCCCGAAAGCGTAAAGCTTTCGGGATCCTGGTTTATTGGCTGCCTCAATAGGCGACGCCCCAAATGATCATTTTCTTGGCGTTCTTTCCGCAGACGGGGCAGGTATCTCCGAGATTCTCCTGTGCGAAGGGTAGGCAGCGGGAGGTGACTCCTGCTCTTTCCTTCATCGCAAGCTCACATTCCGTTTCACCGCACCACATGGTCTTTATGAAGCCTCCGCCTTTGTTTTCGACTATATCCTTCACCTCTTCAAGCGAACGGGCCGTATAGGTGTGTTCGTTGAGGTTCTTTTGGGCTTTGGTGTAGAGTCCCTCATGGACGGTCTTGAGAAGCTCCGGAACTCTGGCCTCAATATCGCCGAGAGCGACGGTGCTCTTTTCGCCGTTGTCGCGGCGGACGCAGACACACTGGCCCGCCTCTATGTCTTTCGGGCCTATCTCTATGCGGAGCGGGACACCTTTCATCTCGTATTCGGCGAATTTCCATCCGGGAGAATTTTCGGAGAAATCGCCTTTGACCCGGAGCCCCGCGGCTTTGAGCCTCCCGATGAGTTCCTCGGCTTTCCCGATGACTCCCTCTTTATGCTGAGCTATGGGTAGGACCACAACCTGGATGGGAGCAATTTTCGGGGGAAGGACAAGGCCTCTATTGTCGCCGTGCGTCATGATGATGCCGCCGATGATGCGCGTTGAGAGACCCCAGGAGGTCTGGTGCGGGGTTGTGAGTTTGTTCTCCTTATCGGTGAACGTGATATCGAAAGCCTTTGCAAAGCCGTCGCCGAAATAGTGGCTCGTGCCGCTCTGCAGAGCCTTGTGGTCGTGCATCATGCACTCGATGGTATAGGTGCGCTCGGCTCCGGCAAATTTCTCCTTGTCGGTCTTGCAGCCGCGGACGACGGGCATTGCAAGGACGTTTTCGCAGAGGTCTGCGTAGGTCTCAAGCTGCTGCTCCGTTTCGGCTATCGCCTCCTCGGGCGTCGCGTGCAGGGTGTGGCCCTCCTGCCAGAGAAATTCACGGTGGCGGAGGAAGGGACGGGTGGTCTTCTCCCAGCGCAGAACGCTGCACCACTGGTTATAGAGCAGCGGCAGGTCACGCCAGGAGTGGACGATATTGTGCCAGTGGTCGCAGAAAAGTGTCTCCGAGGTGGGGCGGATGCAGAGCTTTTCCTCAAGTACCTCCGTGCCGCCCATCGTGACCCAGGCACACTCGGGTGCGAAGCCGACGACGTGATCCTTCTCCTTCTGAAGAAGGGATTCGGGGATGAGCATGGGCATGTATACATTCTGGTGCCCGGTCTCCTTAAAGCGCCTGTCAAGCTCCGACTGGATGTTTTCCCAGATGGCATAGCCGTACGGGCGCAGGATGAGAAGCCCCTTTACGCTGGAGTATTCGATGAGCTCCGCCTTCTTGCACACGTCCGTGTACCATTTAGTGAAATCCACCTCCATATCTGTTATCTGCTCAACTTTTTTATCGTTAGCCATTATCTATAGTCAATCCTTTCGAATTTGGTTCGGTTTTGTCCGCCTGGCCCAATTTGTGATTCTATAAAATATATGCGGGCTTGTCAAGAACAAAGGCCCATTTGCTGCCGTATTATGGAGTGACTTAAGTATATTGGAGGCGGACGCCTGTGAGCGCTTTTACAAAGTTCTATTTTCGCCCGTCCAAGGGAGAAATAATACACACGGCGGTTACACCGAAAGAGGACGAAAGCTGCGGTATCTGCGGAAAGGTGACAGATGGCGAGCGCACTGTCAAAGGCGCCGTCGTACTGCTGTTCGAAACGGAGGGACAGAATGCGGGAAAACTCCTTTCGTCGGTCACGACAGACGAGGATGGGGAATTCGCGTTCGGCCCGCTGGTAGAGGGGGAGCTCTATGTCATCAAGGTGTATAAGGACAGCCTGAAGCTGCGGGAACTCGAGATAGTGGTGTAGAAAGACAAAACGGCAGTCACGGAGGCGATCAGAGGATCGCCTCCGAATTATGTCGGACCGTGCTCACGCTTGATCTCCCTGATATCCTTTCCGGCAAAGATGCATACCGAGTACTCACCTGAGAGCCGGGAGGAAATTTGAGGAGAATAACGCCTTGAAATCTCGTCGGCTCCGAGATTTGTGGTTATAATAGTTTTGACCCCGTTAAGAAGGCGGCTGTTAATGATCGTATATATGGCACTGATGGTGAAATTCGTCGACATTTCCGTCCCGAGATCGTCGAGTATGAGCAGGTCGCACTCAAGATAACGCCTTACCCGGGAGGACACCTCCTCAGCGTTGACACCGCTGCGGTCGAATTTTTGCATTTCAAAGGCTTCCAGAACGGATACCGCCGTGTCATATACGACAGAGAAGCCGTTTTCTGAGACCACTCTCGCTATGCAGGCGGATAGAAAGGTCTTGCCCAGCCCCGTTCCTCCCCGAAACAGCAGATTCTGCGAGCCTTCGCCGAATTTCGCGGCATATTCACGGCAGATATTGAACGCGGTGGACATGATGGCTTTTGGAGAAGCCTTCAGAACGGGGTCGTACACATCGTCGTAATAGCCGAGATCAAAGGTCTCAAAACGCTGTCCGTCGGTATTCAGAAGGCTGCTAAGCCCGCGGACGGTCTCGGACTTGTAAAGCGCTTTGAGGCAGTCGCAGGGCTTTCCGAGAACATAACCCGTGTCATGGCATTTTGGACAGCAGTAGAGATCGTCTATGTAATCGGGTGGATAGCCGCCGGACATGAGCAACTCGCCGCGCCTTCTGAGCAGCATTTCGCAGCTTGATTTCGCGTTCCCGACTGCCGCTCCGGCGTCCTTTCCCTTCTTCAGGGCATCCGAGGCGACTCCTGTCATCAGGCGGGTCATTTCCGACTCAATTTCCCCTATGGCGGGAATCCGGGCAAAGACCTCAGCCCTGCGGCGCTCCAGCTCGATCTCGTTATTTCGCCTTGTTTCCGCAATCATATCCCTGACCCGGGCCAGTACCCTGCCGTCATATGCCATGTCTTCACCTCAAATCAGCTGTTCTTGATTTTTTCAAGTATCTTGTTCATGCGCTCAAGCTCGGACTCGCCAGAGCCCGAAGTATATTTCTTTGGTTGGATACGCTCAGCTCCCTGCTGCCGGTCCCCGCTCATTGCCTCGTCGGCGGTATGCAGGTTCTTCGCATGCCAGTTTTGCAGGATGGAGTTCATGTATTTCCACGTAAGATTGCCGGTTTTGAGTACCGTCTTGTCATAAGCCAAAGCGATAGCGTCGAGCTCGAAGCCCATATCGAGCCAGCTTTCGACGTACTTGCGCTCGGAGGGGCTAAAATTACGCCCGTTAATCTGCAAAAGGCGTTTTATCTCCGCGACGGCGCCCGACTGCGTCCGTTTCCGAAGGAGATACGCCTCGGCACGTTCGAGCGTGAGTATCTCACGGTTATACCAGACATAGGCCTCCTTCTCTATTGTGTGCATTGAAGGAAGCCTTCCAGGCCCCAGACGCTCGCGGGTTTCTTCGACGCAGTGGTTTATAAGAAGCAGTATAACCTCGGGAGGAAGGCGGAGATAATCGTAAATGCCGAAAAGTATCTTCAGGTCGGCCCCTGTCAGGATATGCCCCATTATCCGCTGAGTCTCGTCCAGGACGGCCTTGAACTCGCCGTTTTCGCGGGCGCGGGAGACTATGTCCTCTGCCGTATATTCGGGGAGCTCCTCAGAAGGGAGCGGAATCGCCGCTTCGGAGTCGCTGGTTTTGAATATTCCCGTTCTACACAGAAGCTCGAGGGCGTTCCTGATCTCCGTCTCGGTTCGTCTGAGCGCGTTTGCGGCACCCGGCACGGTGAAGCAGCCGCCAGTGCGAAGCGCGTAGAGATACAAGAGAGCGGCCGTTCCGTCGCCACTTTTCAGGAGCTTGTCCGCGTCTGAAGCAGGGACGGCAAGGCTCATCTCGCCTGAAAGTTTGTATTTTCTGTCTTCCATGTGAACCTCCGCTCCGTATTTCATGAGAAACATATTATATCATTATTTTTAACTTGTAGCAATACGTCTATTTATGATATAATAGCCTGGTAAGCAAGCCCACTAACTTGTTATATAGATTTAAAATATATCAAAGCGCCACTTTGAGGCTATGATATAATAGGCGCATGAGCCTGTTAGTAAGATTTAATAATATGAAAGGCATATCGCTCATAACGAAAGAGGTGTAGGTCGGAATGATGAGAAATGTTAACGTCGAAATTGCGGGGCAGGAATACCAGCTCAAAACCGACGAGGAGCCGGAATATGTCCGTGAGCTCGCAAATTATGTAACAGTAAAGATACTGGAGATCAAGCGCGACACCGGAGCCTCCGCATTGGACTGCGCGACAATGGCGGCGCTTGATATAGCCGATCGCTACCATAAGGAGCTTATGAAGAAAAAGCCGGCCGCGAAAAAGCGGACTGACGACCTGAACACTCCTGAAACTACGACCCTTATCTGAGCAAAACCCGAAAGGCAAAAACTATGCTTGAACTGCTATCACCTGCCGGGTCTCCCGAGGCGGTCGTCGCTGCGGTGCAGAACGGGGCAGATGCTGTCTATATGGGCTTCGGCAGCCACAATGCGAGGCGCGGAGCCAAAAATTTTACGGACGAGGAATTTGATTCCGCCGTCCGCTATTGCCGTATCCGCGGCTGCAAAGTCTATGTCACGCTGAACACTCTGGTGAGCGATCGGGAGATAGAAGATGTCGTGAAGCTCGCCTGCCACGCGTCGGAGCTCGGAGCGGATGCGATACTCGTTCAGGACCTTGGACTTGCCCGGGCGCTGAGAAGCGCTGTGCCGGATATACCGTTGCATGCAAGCACACAGATGAGCATACACAATCTGGCGGGGGTTGAGGCGGCGGCTGAAATGGGCCTGTCCCGCGCCGTACTCGCGAGAGAACTCAGCTTTGCACAGATCTGCGCCATAGCTGAGAAATCACCGATTGAACTTGAAATATTCGTCCACGGGGCTTTTTGCTACTGTCATTCCGGTCAGTGCTACATGAGCGCGCTGATCGGCAGACGCAGCGGAAACCGTGGCGCCTGTGCACAGCCGTGCAGACTTCAGTACAGCCTCGGGGGAAGAATGGACGACTATCCGCTCAGCCTCAAAGACAACTGCCTTGTGCGCTATCTGAAGGATATCGAAAAGGCTGGTATTGCGTGCGTGAAAATCGAGGGCCGTATGAAAAGGCCGGAGTACTCCGCCATCGTGACCGGGATCTATTCACGGGCAATCCGGGACGGGGTCGAGCCTACGGAGACAGAGATGCGGCAGCTGGAGACGGCGTTTTCCCGACAGGGCTTTACAGACGGCTATTTTACGGGGAAAATAGGACCGGAGATGTTCGGAATACGCGGCGAACCCGACAGAGAGGCCAATGCTCTTTTCAGCGCCGCCCGCAGGGACTATGCCCATTCGGAGCTGCGGCGGGTGCCGGTCCGGTTCTTCGCAATGATTAAGGCCGGAGAAAAGGCCAAATTTGCGGTCGAGGACGAGCAGGGAAACAGAGTCATCAGAGAGGGTCCCGTAGCCAAGCAGGCTGTGAACCAATCGCTTACCCAAAACGCTTTGCATGAGCAGTTTTATAAAACCGGAGGAACGCCTTATCTCTGTTCAGATGTCTCCGCAGCTATAGACGAAGGCCTGTTTTTGCCGGTGTCCGTCCTGAATGAGACGCGGCGCGCGCTCCTTGACGCCCTCACGGAGGAGCGGAAGAAGCCGCCGCTGCGAAGACTGGGAAGAATACCGACGGCTCCGGACAACGTCAACGTCCTCGGGGGACAGAAAACCATCTTTCAGGTCAGCTCCGCGGAGCAGCTGACCGCGGAGCTCGCGGAGCTTTGCCCCGACTACATTTATGTCCCGCTGGAAATACTCGCAAATATGCCCGCGGCGGTCGTCCCGTTCGCGGAAAAGGGAGCGGTTCCCGTAGCGGTGCTTCCTCGGGTCATAACAGACGACGAGTCGGGTGAAATATTCGAAATGCTGAAACGTATCGGCATGATGGGAGTCGGACAGGCTCTTGTCGGAAATATGGGACATATAAAACTTGTGAAACTCGCGGGGCTCGATATAAGGGGTGACTTCGGGCTTAACGCCTACAATTCGGACACGCTGCAGGTACTGGCTCTCGCGGGCTTTCTATCCGCGACCGTATCGTTCGAGCTCCGGCTGAGCCAGATAAGAGACCTGTGCAAGCCCATAAATACCGAACTTATCGCGTACGGTCGCCTGCCTCTTATGGTAAGCGACCAGTGCATTATAAAAAACAGCGCCGGGCAGTGCAACTGCCAAAATAATGTCCTGCTCTCGGACAGGACCGGGCAGGTGTTTCCGGTCATGCGCGAGTCCGGCTGCCGCAACGTGATCTATAACGCCCACAAGCTGTTTCTGGCGGACAAGCGCGGGGATTACGAGAACGTGGGCGTGTGGGGTGTCAGGCTTCTGTTTACGAATGAAGGTCCCGATGAGTGCCTGCGCGTCGCGGAGAGCTACGCCGGCAGAACGGAATACATTCCGAATGGACTCACGAGAGGTCTGTACTACCGAGGCGTCGAATAAAAGCAACGGAAGAGGTTTTTTAAAAATGAGTATTGTTCTTGCCTCCGCGTCACCGCGAAGGCGCGAGCTCCTCGGCATGCTCGGAGTTAAAGATTTGAAGATAATCCCGGCAGAGGGCGAAGAGCTTTTTTTTAAGGAAATGCGGCCGGACGAGGTGGTCTGCTCCCTTTCCAGAGCGAAAGCGCGCGAGGTCTCGGAAAAGTGCGCGGCTTCGGACGTCGTCATCGCGGCGGATACGGTGGTCGAGCTTCGCGGCGAGATTCTGGGAAAGCCGACGGACAGGGAAGACGCGTTTCGGATGCTCTCGGAGCTTTCGGGCAGGGAGCACAGTGTATATACCGGAGTGACGGTAATAAAAGGGGAAACGGTCATTACCGAGTACGCGCGTACCACGGTACATTTCCGCGTGCTGACGGAACGCGAGATATGGGCGTATATTGATACCGGTGAACCGATGGACAAGGCGGGCGCATACGGCGCGCAGGGGATAGCCTCTCTTTTCGTCGAGGGCATAGAGGGAGATTTTTTCAACGTCGTGGGACTTCCGGTATGCAGGCTTTCAAAAATGCTTGAGAAACTGGGCGTGAATTTGATTTGAACAGGTTTAAGGACTACATCAGAAAAAACGGAATACGGCTTGGCATCGCCGTTCTCTTAGTCGCGCTTATCGTCGGGTTTGCCGTCGGCAGGTCGAAAGGGAAGACGAGCGCCGCGGGGAACGCGGCAGTCTCGCTGTCTCTGCCCGTTAAGGAAGGGACTACCGGGGTTGTCGGCTGGCTGGAGAGCATCTACGGCTATATGTTCAAATACGACGCGCTTGCCAAGGAAAACGAAGACCTGAAGGTACAGCTTGCCCAGACTCAGAGCCAGCTCCGCGATGCGGAGGAGGACAAGAAGGAGAACGCCCGTCTGAGCGAGCTTTTAAATCTGCGCGACAAACACGAAAACCTTCAGCTTGAATCCGCGAATATCATCGACCGCCCGCAGTCGAACTGGAGCGTTACCTATACGCTCAGCGAGGGCAGCGAGAGCGGCATCGAGGTTGGAGACTGCGTTATTGACAGTAGCTATAACCTTGTAGGTCAGATAATCGAATCCGGCAGCGGCTGGTCCACCGTTCGCTCCGTTATCGACGCCGACATGAAGGTCGGAACTCTTGTCGGAGACGGCGGAAATGCCGCCATGGTGATTGGCGACTTCTCTCTCATGCAGAAGGGACAGACCAAGCTCACCTACCTTACGGAGGAGACGCAGGTGCTCGAGGGCGACGTTCTCGTCACCTCCGGCAAGGGCGGAGCCTTCCCGAGGGGCCTCGAGATCGGAACGGTCTCCAGCGTTATTACGGAGGCCGGCGGACAGGTCGAATATGCCGCCGTTACTCCCGCGAGTGATCTCGGCGCACTTTCCGAGGTTTTTGTCGTAAAAAGCTTTACCTCGGAAAACTAGTTTAGACGCCTATCGGAGGCAATTTACATGCTGCTTGATCTCATCAACATTGTAAAGGTGCGCAGGGCCATCGTCTATTTCGGACTCGTTCTGGCCGTGCTGCTTTTACAGAATACGGTTCTCTCGCGCATCCCAATTATGGGAGTGCGCGCGTTCATCGTGCCGATTGCCGTCGTCGCTGTGGGTTATTTTGAGGGCGGCGTCTGGGGCGGGGTGTTCGGACTCATAATCGGTTTTTCATGTGATGTGGGCCTGAACGATTCTCCTGTCATGCTGACCGTGCTTTTCCCAGTGATCGGATTTTTTTCAGGCACGCTTGCGATGTTTTTCGTTAACAGACGCTTCTTCTCGTTCTTTTTCGTCAGTCTGGCGGCGCTCGTGCTGACAGCGGTCTGCCAGATGTTCAAGTTTATTGCGCTAACGGATACGAACCTCGTGCCGGTCCTTATCACCGCCGGACTGCAGACACTCTGGTCTCTGCCGTTTGCGTTTGCAATCTATTATCCCTGCCGCGCAGTATCGGGCACCAATTTGAGCAAGTGAAGGCTTGCGGAGGAAAAGCATGGAAAAAATAATCAAACCTTGGCGTCTGGCCGCGACGATAATACTTATAATTGTGTTAACAGGGATATTTGCGGTTTCGCTGTACCGCCTTCAGATCGTATACGGCGCCGAGTATTATGCCCAGTCCGAAAACAGCATTGTGACGACGAAGCAGATTGCCGCGGCCAGAGGCAACATACTGGACCGCTACGGACGTGTGCTCGTATCGAACCGCGTGTGCAATAACCTCACGATCAACGCGGACGAGCTCTTCGCCCAGAAGAACCCGAACGCAATAATCCTTGAGCTGGTTTCGGATGTCGAGGATTCAGGGAACACCTACACGGACACGCTGCCTATAACGAACGAGGCCCCCTTCGAATATGTTCAGAATATGACCGACCTGCAGAAGACGAGGCTTCAGGCTTATCTCAAAGCGAGCAAGCTGCCGGAATCCACGTCCGCGGTCGAACTCATGGCCTATTTCAGAAAGGCCTTCAGTATCGACGATAACTACAGCTCGGAACAGATGCGTATTATCGCGGGGATCCGCTACGAGATTAAGATACGCTATGTCATCAACACTTCGGAATACATTTTTGCTCAGGATGTCAGCATGGACCTCATAACAAAGCTTATGGAGAACAATGTCCCTGGCTTTGAGGTCGAATCCTCATATACGAGGGAGTACAACACCAAATATGCCGCGCAGCTTCTGGGATATATTGGCATGATGGACGAAGACGAGTATAAAACATATAAGGACGACGGATATTCCATGAACGCGCTTGTCGGAAAGGACGGCGCCGAGAAGGCCTTCGAACCCTACCTGCACGGCACCGACGGTGAGGCCGTGGTAACGACGACAAAGGGCGGAACCGTAATATCCACAAAGTACAACAAGGAACCTGTGCCGGGAAACAACATTTATCTTACGGTTGACCTAGGAATGCAGGAGGCGGCTGAGAATTCGCTCAGCGACTTCATAAACAGCACTAACAATCAGCGGGAGACGGACAACAAGGCTTACAAGACATCGGGAGAGACGGACAAAATAAAGGACAAGATAACAGGCGGCGCCGTCGTCGCAATCAATGTCAAAACGGGCGAGCCGCTATGCATCGCGAGTTATCCGACTTTTGACCCGTCAACACTGCTTTCAAACTATACAAGTCTGCTGAAAAATCCGGACTCGCCCTTGTTCAACCGCGCACTGAACGGTACCTATGCGCCGGGTTCGACCTTCAAACCCGTGACCGCGATCGCGGCCCTCGATCAGGGGATAGTGAGCACCGGCACCACCATCTACGACGCCGGAATCTTTACCAAATACAAGGATCAGGGCTACACTCCGACCTGCTGGCTTTATCCGCTGGGAAGCCACGGGTACGTAAATGCGACAAAGGCAATCGAGGTCTCCTGCAACTACTATTTCTATACGGTAGGCGACAAACTCGGTATCGACAAGCTTTCACAATACGCCTCCCGCTTCGGGCTCGGGGAGCCGACCGGAATAGAACTGCCCGAGAATACCGGCGTAATGGCGACTCCGGCCTACAAGGAAAAGGTCGAGAAAACCTCCTGGTATGCCGGGGATACCCTGCAGGCGGCCATAGGCCAGTCGTACAGCGTATTCTCGCCGCTTCAGCTGGCAAACTATATCTCCACAATTGCGGACAACGGGACACGATACAAGACCTCTCTCCTGAAATCGGTCAGGAGCTATGATTATTCAAAGAGCGTCTTCGAGCGCACGCCCACGGTCGCGGACAATGTCAGCGTCAGTCAGGAGTATTACGACGCGGTGCATCAGGGAATGTACAACGTCGCAAACTCCATAGACGGTACGGCGTATTCCATTTTCGGCAATTATCCCGTAAAGGTTGCCGCGAAGACCGGTACCGCCCAGCTGGGCGAGGCCATTACCAACAACGGCGTATTCGTCTGCTATGCGCCGTACAACGACCCTGAGATCGCGGTCGCGGTGGTCGTTGAAAAGGGTTATGCGGGCAGTGCAATCGCAAGCATCGCCAAGGATGTCCTGAATTACTATTTCAGCAGCAAAAACAGCACGGTTTCACAGGAAACGGAAAACTCTCTGCTCAAATAAAGGCACTTTGTCTTGCGTTTTTGTTACGATTATTGTATAATTAAACATCAGAGCACGCAATTCCAAATATTCCCTTAAAATCACGGAAAGGATGAAGGCCATGAATATCGCAATTATGGCACATGACAACAAAAAGGAGCTGATGGTGCAGTTTTGCATCGCTTATTGCGGAATACTGTCGGAACACTCCATTTGTGCAACCGCTACCACCGGCCGCCTGGTTGCTGAGGCGACTGGTCTTCCCATAACGTTATATCTCAGCGCGGCTCAGGGCGGGTCTCAGCAGATAAAATCCCGCATTGCCTATAACGAGATCGATTTGGTTCTTTATTTCTGGGATTCCTCAAGCAGCGACGACGACAAGGAAGTCGTGGCCATTTCCCGTGCCTGCGACCAGCACAGTATCCCCTTCGCTTCGAACGTAGCGACCGCGGAAGTGCTGATTCAGGGGCTGAAGCGCGGAGATCTCAGCTGGCGCGATATCGTGAATCCCAAAAAATAAACTAGCATCAGGATATTCTGTAACGCTCTCGTCCCTTCGCGGGAGGGGGCGTTATTAATGTCAAGGAACATCTGAAAGGAATAACGAAATGGAGAAAATAAAGCCCCGGACACTTTCGGGATTTATGGAGCTTCTGCCGGAGAAACAGGCAAAGATGGAGCGCATAATGGAGACCCTCCGCAGAACCTATTCGCTCTATGGCTTCACGGCGCTCGACACTCCGATCATTGAGGCCTCCGAGGTACTGCTCGCCAAAGGCGGCGGGGAGACGGAAAAACAGATATACCGCTTCTCAAAGGGAGATGGGGATCTGTCGCTGCGCTTCGACCTCACGGTCCCGCTTGCAAAGTACGTTGCGCTCAATTACGGACAGCTCACGTTCCCGTTCAAGCGCTATCAGATCGGCAAGGTCTTCAGGGGGGAGAGGGCGCAGCGCGGCCGCTTCCGCGAGTTCTATCAGGCGGATATAGACGTGATAGGTGACGGAGAGCTCAGCATCATGAACGAGGCGGAGATACCCGCCATCATATACCACACCTTCGCGGCTCTGGGGCTGACGGAATTTAAGATCCGGGTCAACAACCGCAAGGTGCTCAACGGCTTCTTCGCCATACTGGGCCTTTCGGACAGGGCGGCGGATATCATGCACACGATAGACAGACTTGACAAGATCGGTATGGAAAAATGCCACCGCCTGCTCGTGGAGGACGGGATGTCCGAAGCGGCGGCGGCCGAGATTATGGCTTTCGTCACGACATCGGGAACATCCGGCGAAAAGCTTGAGAAGCTCGGACAGTACGGGGGAAGGAACGAAAGCTTCGATATGGGGCTTTCCGAGCTTGCTACCGTAGCGCGATGCCTGCCTGAGTTCGGAGTGCCGGAAAAGAACTTTGAGATCGACCTCACGATAGCGCGGGGGCTTGACTACTACACCGGTACGGTCTATGAGACGACGCTCACGGAACATCCGGAGATCGGCTCGATCTGTTCCGGCGGCAGATACGACAATCTGGCCGAGTACTATACGGATAAAAGACTCCCCGGCGTTGGGATTTCGATAGGGCTGACACGCCTGTTCTACGTACTGGAGGAGCAGAGCATGCTGTCTGACGAGATCATAACGGCGCCTGCCGACGTGCTCATTATTCCGATGACAGACGATCTGTCGACGGCAATCTCCGCCGCCACGCTCCTGAGAGAGTCTGGAATCCGCACGCAGCTGTACACCGAGAATAAAAAGTTCAAGGCAAAAATCGCCTATGCGGACAGGCTAGGCGTGCCCTTCGCCGTTTTTATTGGCGACGATGAAATTAAAGAGGGCGTCATCAAGGTCAAGGATATGCGCTCGGGCGAGCAGTTCGCCGCAGCTGCGGCCGGGGCCGCGGTGCGGATCAAGGCCGAGCTTGTGCGCCGAGGCACGGCGCGTGTAATAAAAGGATAAAGGAAAGAAAGGGTCAGACATTATGTTTCAATCCCGTACTCATACCTGCGATGAGCTTCGCATCGAGGACGCAGGTAAAAAGGTGAAGATTGTCGGCTGGATGGAGAATGTCCGCGAAGTCAGCGGAAGTCTTGCGTTCGTCGTCGTCCGCGACTTCTACGGAACCACTCAGGTGGTGGTCGAGACCGAGACTATGATGAAGCTTGTCAGGAACATAAACCGCGAATCGACCATCAGTGTCGAGGGAACGGTACGCGAGCGGGCAAGTAAGAATCCAAAGCTGCCGACGGGAGACATCGAGATCGTGCCGGTGAAGATCGAAATCCTGGGCCGCTGCCGTTATAACGAGCTGCCTTTCCAGATAAACCACAGCCGCGACGCGGATGAGAGCACGAGGCTGAAGTACCGGTATCTCGATCTCCGCAACCCTGAGGTCAAAAAGAATATCATCCTGCGCTGCAATGTGGTCGCTGCTCTGCGCCAGAGCATGCTTGAGCACGGCTTTCTTGAGATAACGACGCCCATACTGACAGCATCCTCTCCGGAGGGCGCGCGCGACTATCTGGTGCCTGCGCGCAACCACCCGGGAAAGTTTTACGCGCTTCCTCAGGCCCCCCAGCAGTTCAAGCAGCTTCTCATGACGGCCGGCTTTGACCGCTATTTTCAGATAGCTCCCTGCTTCCGTGACGAGGACGCGAGGGCCGACCGCTCGCCGGGAGAGTTCTACCAGCTCGATATGGAGATGGCCTTCGCCGATCAGGAGGATGTGTTCTCCGTGCTCGAGGATGTTCTTCCGCCCATCTTCGCCAAATACGGCATTTATAATACGGCCTCAGAAGCGCCGTTCCGCAGAATTACTTTCAGCGACGCGATGGAGACCTACGGCTCCGACAAGCCGGATCTGCGCATCAATCTGACTGTGAAGGATGTAACGCGGCTGCTCTCCGGCTGCGGCTTCGAGCCCTTTAAAGGGAATACCGTTAAGGCGGTCACAGTGCCGGACTTTACGCAGACACGCAAATTCATAGACCAGCTCTGTGCCGACGCCGAGGTGCAGTCGGGACTCAAGTCCTACTGGTTCCGCCTTGACGAAAAGGGCGGAATGGTCGGGGGCATTTCAAAATTTGTTGCCGATATTAAAGACGATGTCGTCGGGGCTCTCGATTTGAAGCCGGGCTGCTTTGTCGCCCTGACTGCCGGGAGCAAAACGGCGGCTCAGAAGTCCGCGGGCGTGCTTCGCAGGCTACTCGGAGCCTCGGTCCCCGGACATATGGACAAGGAACGCTACGAATTTTGCTGGATAGTCGATTTCCCGATGTATGAAATCGGCGAGGAATCCGGCGAACTCGAATTTTGTCACAACCCCTTCTCAATGCCGAACGGCGGCCTTGAGATACTCGAAAAGGCGCAAAAGGGCAAAGCGGACCCGCTTGAGATAACGGCATACCAGTATGATCTGGTCTGTAACGGTGTGGAGCTCTCCTCCGGCGCGGTCCGTAACCACGACCCGGAGATCATGATAAAGGCCTTTGAGCTTGTGCGCATGGGGGAAGCGGACGTAAAAGCGAAGTTTCCCGCGATGTACAACGCGTTCTGCTACGGAGCGCCCCCTCACGCAGGCATCGCTCCCGGGGTGGACCGCATGGTCATGCTCCTTGCGGGGGAGGACAGCATACGCGAGATCATACCGTTCCCGATGAACAAGAACGCCCAGGATCTCATGATGGGCGCCCCCTCCGAGGTCGATCCAAAGCAGTTGCGCGAGCTCAGTATCACGACTGTAACAAAGGAAAAATAAACCGTATACAGCGCTCTGCGGGCGCGGCGTGAAACTTCGCATTTTGTTGCGGGAAAGAACGTTTTATGCCGGAAGAAAGACGGAAAAAAACCGAACTGCTGTTGTATTGCGCCGCAATCTATGTCGGCTGGACCGCACTTGAATTTTTGCTGCGGCCCCAGATCGACCGCATCCCGAACGCCTGGATAACGACGCTGCTCTGGACGGTAATCCTCAAAAACGCCGTTTTTACTGTTCCGGCGCTGCTAATGATAAAACGTTGGAGCAGCGGCGTATCGGTTACGCTCAGAGAGATGTTTTTGAGCGCGGTCGACTGGCGGAAGTACCTCCCGCTCTTCGCGCTGTTTACGGTTTGTATACTGGCAATGGACTATTTTGCCCACGGGAAGCTCGGAGTTTCCGGAACTTTCACTTATCCGGATATGATCTCCATGCTGTTTGCCGGACTCACCGAGGAGACGGCTTTCCGGGGCTGGCTTCTCAATGCCGTTATCAAAGGAAAGACAAAAAAGCAGATATGGCTTTTGATTATCCTCAATTCGGTTCTGTTTTTATTGATGCACTTTCCGATATGGCTGTATGAAGGCGTGTTTTCGGAGAATTTCACCGACTTCTGGTTTCTGGGCGTTCTGGGGCTGAGCATTCTTTTCAGCTGGGCCTTCATCAAATCCAGAAACATTCTGCTTCCCGTCTTTCTCCACCTTTATTGGGATCTGCTGACCTTGCTGTTCGTATGACTAAACCGTTTTTTTTACCGAAAGGGCAATTGATGCTGAAAGATAAACATAAGGTTTGCTTCAGAATGAATTGCCCGCTTCGGTTATAAAAACAGTTCTTTTAAAAAATTAGGCTCGTCGGACTGACGGAGAACTATCTTCTGAAATATTCCAATTCCAGCTTTTTATGTACTATGGTTCTCAGCGTAATCTTTAGCTGCACGTTTGTCAAAACCAGAAATATACTCGTTTCGATTGCGCTGGCTATTGGGATATTCTTGCGTTTTTATTGCTCTGACCTAAATTGCTTTTTGAAGGGGGCGCGGAGAATGGTTTCGAAGGTCCGCTCGCTGGGGTTAAAGGGCATCGGCGGATATGAGGTTTCCGTTGAGTGCTTCTTATCAAACGGGCTTCCCGGCTTCGATATTGTTGGCCTGCCGGATACCGCGGTGAAGGAGGCACGCGACCGCGTCCGCGCCGCGATCAAGACGGCGGGACTGCGATTTCCCGTCTCGAAGCTCACGATCAATCTCGCCCCGGCGGATACGAAGAAGGGTGGTACGACCTACGACCTGCCGCTGCTCATAGCCATACTTGCCGCGAGCGAGACGATTAAACCGCCCCCCGAGACCAGTGCATTCTTTGGAGAGCTGAGCCTTACGGGCGAGCTGAGACCGGTATGCGGCACCCTGCCAATGGCTCTTGCGGCAAAACGGGCGGGCGTCAGGGAGCTCTATGTCCCGGAGGACAACGCGCCTGAAGCGACCTTTGCCGAGGGCGTTGCGGTCTATCCGGTCAAAAACGTCTCGGAGCTGCTGAGACATATGTCGGGCGAGGAGCCCATAGCGCCAGCCGCTGTGCCCGTATGGGAGGACTCCGCGGAGCACACAGCGGATTTTTCCGAGGTCAAGGGGCAGGAGAACGTTAAAAGAGCGCTCGAGGTGGCCGCGGCCGGAGGCCACAACATTCTGCTCGTCGGTCCTCCTGGGGCTGGAAAATCTATGCTGGCGAAGCGCCTTCCGTCCATACTTCCGGATATGAGCCGGGAAGAAATGCTCGAAACCACCGAAATACATTCGGTTATGGGACTTACGAGCCGCGAAGCCCCGCTTGTGACCCGGAGACCCTTCCGTAGCCCCCACCATACCCTGAGCGCCTCCGCGATGGCAGGCGGAGCTCAGCTCCAACCCGGTGAGATTTCTATCGCGCACAATGGAGTACTGTTTCTGGACGAGCTCCCAGAGTTCCACCGCGATGTTCTCGAGGTGATGAGACAGCCGCTTGAGGACGGGCAGGTCACGATCTCCCGCGCGGCGGGCTCCGCCGTGTATCCGGCCGATTTCATGCTGGTCTGCGCGATGAACCCCTGCAAATGCGGCTGGTATGGGCACCCATCGGGACGCTGCCGCTGCACCGAGCTCAGCGTGAGGCAGTACCACAGCAAGCTCTCCGGCCCGCTGATCGACAGAATAGACATCGTCATTGAGGTTCCCGCCCTTGAATTTGACGAACTCAGAATCAGAAAGCCAGCCGAAAAAAGCGAGGACATTAGAGCGCGCGTGAACAAAGCGAGAAACGTGCAGAGGGAGCGCCTTACGGGTTCCGGGCTGGACTGCAACGCAAGGATGGCGCAAGAGCAGCTGCGCAAGTTTTGTGAACTCGACCTGGAGTGCGAACAGCTGATGAAGATGGCCTTCGATAAAATGGGTCTTACGGCGAGAAGCTATGACCGCATACTCCGCGTCGCGAGAACAATAGCCGATCTCGATGGATCGGAGAATATACGTTCGTCTCATCTCGCGGAAGCCATACAGTACCGCACCTATGATTTCCGCGGGGCGGGCGGCGATGAGACCGAGTGATTTTCGGCCGTACCGGCAAATTAATAGGAACCGGCGCGAATACAATAAAAGGAACAGAATAATGAACGATATGATACTCCTGAAACAGGGAGAAATAATACTCAAAGGCCAGAACAGGCGATTTTTTGAAGCGAAGCTGCTGGCAAACATCAGGCACAGGCTGAAGCCCTACGGTGAATTTGCCGTGACCTCGACCCAATCGACGGTCTACGTCGAGCCAAAAAACGACGGCTGCGATATGGACGGGGCGCTCGAGGCAATGCTGAAGGTCTTCGGAGCGGTGGGCGTTACCCGCGCGCTGGCCTGCGAAAAGGACAAGGACGCGATTTTTGAGGCGGCGAAAGTCTATCTCGCTGACGATATGCTCAAGGCAAAGAGCTTTAAGGTGGAGTCTAAGCGCGCCGATAAGCAGTTTCCGATGTCGAGCATCGAGCTTTCACAGTATGTTGGAAATCTCCTGAGCGACGCCTTCCCCAATATAGCGGTTGACATGCATGAGCCCGAGCTTGTAGTCCACGTCGAGGTGCGTGAAAACGCGGCTTACGTCCACGCAAATCCTCTGCCGGGAGCGGGCGGAATGCCTGTCGGCAGCAACGGTAGTGCCGTCACGCTGCTCTCCGGCGGCATTGACAGCCCGGTTTCAAGTTACATGATAGCGAGACGCGGCATACACCTCATTCCAATCCACTTTTTTTCCTTTCCCTACACCTCGGAGCAGGCCAAGGAAAAGGTACTCTCGCTAGCAAAAATACTCACGGCGTACTGCGGCAATCTCACGGTCGAAATCGTGCCTTTCACGCATATTCAGGAGGAGATACGCGCAAAATGCCCAGAGGAGTATTTTACTCTGATTATGCGCCGCTTCATGATGCGCATCGCGGAAAAACTCGCACTACAGAATAACTGCAAAGCGCTTGTCACGGGCGAAGACCTCGGGCAGGTCGCGAGCCAGACGATGGAGGCACTCCGCGTGACGGAGGACTGCGTCTCCCTGCCGGTGCTGCGTCCGCTCATAGGGATGGATAAAGCCGACATCGTGCTGCTGGCAAGGAAGATAAACACCTTCGACACCTCGATCCTGCCCTATGAGGACTGCTGCACCGTATTTACTCCGCGCCATCCCAAAACCAAGCCGAAGCTTGAGGACGTCCTGAAGGCGGAGAGCGTGCTCGGCGTTGATACGCTTGTGGACGAAGCATTTAACGGAATCGAAAGTGTCAGACTCGATATCTGAATTATTTATTCAAGACGACAGCCTGAAAAAATATGAAACAGAAAGGACTGGTCGTATGAAAAATCCGCTGAACGCAGAAATAATTTCAGTCGGAACCGAGCTTCTGCTCGGAAACATCACGAACACCGACGCGCGTGACATCTCCGTATCCCTCTCTGAACTGGGGATTAACGTCTTCTACCACACGGTAGTCGGAGACAATCCGGAAAGGCTGACAAAAGCCGTGAATATCGCGCGCGGCCGAGCGGACATAATTATCACGACGGGCGGCTTGGGCCCCACCTGCGACGATCTGACGAAGCAGGTCCTTGCAGGAGCTTTCGGCCTTGAAATGGTCTTCCACGAGGAGCTTGCGGAGGAGATGAAGCGCTACTTCAAGGAGATCATAGGAACCGACAACATAACGGAGAACAATTTCCAGCAGGCCTACCTCCCCTCCGGCTGCACGGTATTCCACAACGAGTGGGGAACGGCGCCGGGCTGCGCTTTCGTTTCGGGCGGCGTCAGGGTGATAATGCTGCCGGGCCCTCCGCGCGAGTGCAACGCGATGTTCCAAGCCTGCGCCATGCCCTATCTCCGCGCGCTGTCGGACGAGGTGATACTCTCCCACAGCCTGATGATCGTCGGGAGCGGCGAGAGCGCGGTCGAGGCTAAGCTCCGCGATATGATGAACGAGCTCACGAACCCGACGCTCGCGCCCTACGCAAAGGAGGGCGAGGTTATGCTCCGCGTTACGGCCAAGGCCGAAACGGGGGAGGAAGCCGAGCGGATGACACGGCCGGTAATCGCAAAAGTTAAGGAGATATTGGGCGATATCATTTACGGGACGGACGTCACAAGCCTTGAACAGGTCGTCTTCGAACTGCTGAAGGGAAAGAAGATGACGCTCAGCACGGCAGAGAGCTGCACCGGGGGCTTTATCGCGAAGCGCATTACGGACCTCCGCGGCTCGTCGGAGGTATTCTGCGGCGGCGCCGTGACCTATTCGACCGAGAGCAAGACCGCGGTCCTGGGAATTCCAGCAGATTATATCGCAAAGTATGGCGTAATCAGCGCCGAGGTTGCCTCGCAGATGGCAAAGCATGCCCGGACGCTATTTAATTCGTCCATCGCGGTTGCCACCACCGGGCTCGCCGGACCAGACGGGGATGGAATCAATCCCCTCGGTACGGTCTTTGTGGCTCTCGCGACCGAGAACGAGGTCTTTGTTACCCGCCTCAGCTCCGGCCTGGGCAGAGCCAGAGTCAGGAACTTCGCCTCAAACTGCGCGCTCGATATGGTCCGAAGATATCTGACCGGACTTAGTGTCGTGGTGGAATATCACAGAAAATAGCATGGAAATATTGATTTAAAAAAAATTCCATGTATAATTTATAGCGTTGTTTGTAACTGCCGGAGGGCAGTATTAACACTTTAGGAGGATAAACCCTATGCCCACATATGAGATTGATATTGCCGGACTTAAGCGCCAGCTTCCGATTTGCAGGGTCTCAGACGACCTGTATATCGGCGCATTTGTTATTTTCGGCGATGTGGAGCTCACAATACACTGTGCTACCGAGCTGCTGAAGAGAGCTCCGGAATACGACTACTTAATTGCTCCGGAAGCAAAAAGCATCCCGCTGCTCTACGAGATGGCGCGTCAGAGCGGCAGAAACAAATATTTTCTCGCACGCAAATCCCCAAAACTCTACATGACCGGGGTTTTTGAGGTCGAAGTAAAATCGATAACGACCGAAAAGGTGCAGAAGCTGGTTCTCGACACTGCGGATGCGGCGGAGATGAAAGGCAAACGTATCCTTATAGTTGATGATGTTATCTCTACGGGAGAATCTCTTGAGGCGGTCGAGGAGCTCGTGGAGAGGGCCGGAGGCAACATCGTGGGACGTATGTTCGCTCTTGCGGAGGGCGACGCGCAGAAGAGGGACGACGTCATTTATCTTGCTCCGCTGCCGCTTTTCAACGCTGACGGAACCCCGAAAGAATGAAATTCCGCTTTCAGAACAATAAGCACCGCTTCCCGTCTCGGAATGCGGTGCTTAAGTTGTCATTTCTTTAAAGTGAACCTCCATTTTATCAATAATTTAGGCCATGCGGGCGCATATGCGCCCGCATGGCCAATAAGACGGATATTCTCTTCAGCGGGGACAGTATTCATTCTCTGAGCCTTTTGAAGAATTCCGCCATCAGCGCAGAGCATTCTTTTTCGAGGACGCCCGCATAAACCGCGGGACGGTGCCCAAAGCGTTCCGCGAAAAGATCGATCACACTCCCGCAGGAGCCGTAGTTCTCTTCTCTGGCGCCGTATACGACACGCGGAATACGGGCGTTGATGATCGCTCCCGCGCACATGGGGCAAGGTTCGAGCGTGATATATATCGTGCAGCCGTCGAGACGCCAGTCGCCCGAAAAACGGCAGGCGGCTGCTATCGCCGCCGTTTCCGCGTGGCCAAGCGCCGAGCGTGTCTCCTCGCGGGTATTTCTGCCGCTGCCTATAACGGCACCGGTTTTGTCGGAAATTACGCAGCCGACCGGTATCTCGCCCTTTCCAAAGGCTTCCCGCGCCAGCTCAAGGGCCATACGCATATACTTTTCATGTTCCATAATGTCCTACCTTTTAAATCACGGAGGAAATATGTTTGAAGAAATTATCACCGATGTTTTGATCGGTGCGAGCCTTTCAGCCGACGCCTTTGCCGTAACCCTGGGCGAGGGTCTGTCGTGCCGAAGAAGGAAATTTCGCGACACGCTCATACAGGCCCTGTATTTCGGCTTTTTCCAGGCACTCATGCCGCTTGCCGGATTTTACCTCGCGGGGACAGTCAGCAGCGGGATCATGTCTCTCGGCCCCTATATCAGCTTTTTACTGCTGGCCCTGATCGGCGGAAAGATGCTCTTCGACGCGTTGAAAAAGCTTCCGGATGAGGAAAAAAAGGACATGGCTCTCAGCCATCCGAAGACACTTCTGCTCGCAATTGCCACGAGCATAGACGCTCTGGCCGTCGGAGTGAGTTTCGCGTTTACCGAGAGCAAGGTTTTCCTGCCCTGCCTGATTATCGGCGCGACAACCTTCATAATCTGTATGCTGGGGGGCCTTCTATGCGTAAAGCTTCCCGTGGGTTCGGGCAAAAAAGCCTCTCTGGCGGGGGGCATCGTGTTGATCCTGATCGGTGTAAAGTTGCTGCTTGAGGGTATCCTGTAATATCCGTTTTATTGGTGTTTTAGCATTACTCGTCCAGCTTCAGAACTGCCATAAAAGCTTCTTGGGGAACAGAAACGCTGCCAAGACTGCGCATGCGCTTCTTGCCCTCCTTCTGCTTTTCAAGGAGCTTCTTCTTTCGTGTGATGTCGCCTCCGTAGCATTTGGCCAGAACGTCCTTGCGCACGGCCTTGATAGTTTCCCGGGCGATAATGCGGCCGCCGATCGCGGCCTGTACGGGTATCTCGAAGAGCTGGCGCGGAATGTTGTCCTTGAGCTTTTCAACGATCTTCCTCGCTCTCGGGTAAGCCTTGTCCTTGTGCACAATGAAGCTGAGGGCGTCGACAATTTCCCCATTCAGCAGGATATCGAGCTTCACAAGCTCGCTTTCGCGGTAGCCGGAGAGCTCGTAGTCGAGAGAGCCGTAACCGCGGGTGCGCGCCTTGAGGGCGTCGAAGAAGTCGTAGATTATCTCATTGAGCGGCAGGTCGTACAGCAGCTCGACGCGCGTATCATCAAGATATTTCATCCCCTTGTACTCACCGCGCCTGTCCTGACACAGATCCATTATGTTTCCCACATACTCCTGCGGGGTCATTATGGACGCGTTGACGAAGGGCTCCTCGGCGCACTCGATGAGCGAGGGGTCGGGATAGTTGAGAGGATTGTCGACAACGACGGTCTCGCCGTCGGTTTTGATGACGTGATAGATGACGCTCGGGGCCGTCGTAATGAGGTCGAGGTTATATTCGCGTTCGATCCTCTCCTGGATAATCTCCATGTGCAGCAGCCCGAGAAAGCCGCAGCGGAAGCCGAAGCCGAGGGCCGCGGAGGATTCGGGCTCAAAGTTCAGTGCGGCGTCGTTCAGCTTCAGCTTTTCGAGCGCGTCGCGCAGGTCGGGGTATTTTGCCCCGTCGGCGGGATATATGCCCGAAAAGACCATGGGCTGAGCCGGGCGGTAGCCGGGAACGGCCTCCTTTGCGGGATTGTCGAGCCCCGTCACAGTGTCGCCGACCTGTGTGTCGGAGACGGTTTTGATACTCGCGGCGAAATAACCGACGTCGCCGGCCGTGAGCACTTCGCAGGACTCTAGCCCGAAGGGGCGGAGATGGCCGACCTCAACAACCTTGTATTTTGCCTGCGAGGCCATCATAACAACATTCATTTCCCTGCGTATTTCGCCGTCCATGAGGCGCATGTAGACTATGACGCCGCGGTAGCTGTCATACTGGCTGTCGAAGATCAGCGCGCGGAGAGGGGCATTCGGGTCGCCCTTGGGGGGCGGGACCTTATTTATTATCTCCTCGAGCACGGCGTCGATGTTGATCCCGTTTTTCGCGCTTATCTCCGGCGCATCCATAGCGGGAATACCGATAATATCCTCGATTTCCGTCTTCGCGCGGTGCGGGTCCGCGCTGGGGAGATCTATCTTGTTGATAACAGGCAGTACCTCGAGATTGTGTTCCAGAGCGAGATAGGTGTTGGCGAGCGTCTGCGCTTCGACGCCCTGACTCGCATCCACGACAAGAAGCGCACCCTCGCAGGCCGCGAGCGAACGCGAAACCTCATAGTTGAAGTCCACGTGTCCCGGGGTATCAATGAGGTTGAGCGTGTATTTCTCGCCGTCGAGTCCGGTGTAATGAAGCCCGACCGCGCGCGCCTTGATCGTGATGCCGCGCTCGCGCTCCAGGTCCATATTGTCCAGCATCTGCGGCGTTACGTCACGGCTGTCGACCGCTCCGCATCTCTCCAGGAGTCGGTCCGCAAGCGTGCTTTTTCCGTGATCGATGTGTGCGATTATCGAGAAATTTCTGATTTTATCCTGTTCTGTCATAATGTCACTCCATGGACGTAAAATTTAACGTTCAAAAATTATAGTTTACTAAGAGTAAAGAGGCGAGTATCCTCTATTTGTTCCCACCGGATACCGCGCGGACGATGCGCAGCTCTGAAAGCGCCATCTCGGAGGACTGCTCCGCCAGTTCCAGTTCATCGCCGGAGAGGGTCAGACGAAAGACCATACGTTTAGCGGCGCTGTCCACAAATGAGACCGCGGCATCGCGTACCATGGGGTCGCTTATCGATAAGAGGAGCTTGTTCATCTCGCCTATGGCTCCTGTGCCGCAGACCCCGTCGCAATTTTCTTCGGTCCGGCCAAGAATATAGTCGGCCGAAACGCCGAAATAATCGCAGACGCGGCAGACGAAAGGCAACCCCGGTTCCCTCGTCCCATTTTCGTAGTGCGACAGAAGCGCCTGACTGACATGAAGGTCGTTCGCAAGTTTGCGCTGGCTCAGGTCGCCCGCGCGCCGCAACTCCGACAATGTGCTTCCAAAATTGCGGGCCATCTCATCACCTCCGGACTTTGATTACTATCCGTATTATAAGGTGGAGGGGACATTTTGTAAACAGAAAAAGGGTTTTCAAATTTATTTAGATAAATGTTCAATTAATTTTCGGCTTTTGTTCATTTGTACGTAACAAATAGATATTATTATGACGACAGTTTAAAAAATAACCCGTTTTAGGGTTTACCGACAAAGGAGGTTGATGTTATGTACGACGAACAGGATAACAATGACGTCCTTGATGGCGAGAACAGCAATCCGTCATCTGACGTACAAAACACCGAGAACAAAAATTCGTCATTTGGCGAGCTGGGCAATGAGAACGGCAATGCTCCTAATGGCGAGCAGAGCGGTGAATACAGCTATACACGTGATAATCTTCCGCACCACGCATATATGGACGCCAACTTCGTCCCAAGCGGCGAGGGACCGACGGCTCCGAGAACTTACTATACTCCGCCTGAAAAGCCGCCAAAACACGAAAAGAAGAAAAAAGAGAAAAAGCCCGGCGGCGGACTCGCAAAACTCATCGCGGCATGCCTCATCTGTGCAATACTTGGAGGTTTGGGCGGAGGAGAGCTTGTAGCTCGTCAGGTTTCCGGCGGCAGCTCGGGGCAGACCGAGAGCAAGCTTAACGTCGCGAAACCGAACGACAGCAGCGGTGCCACGCAGACGGCCAGCCCCGTCGTAAACGGGCAGACCATGACAGGTGCGCAGATCTACAGTCTCGGCTGCGCACAGGCTGTCGGGGTTTCCACACAGATTACCACAACCAATTACTTCGGGATGCAGTCGACCTCGGCAGTTTCGGGTTCCGGCTTCATTGTGACCAGCGACGGATATATCGTTACCAATTACCATGTCATCGCCGAGGCGTATTCGGGCGGCTACAAGGTCTCCGTTATGCTCTACAACGGGGATAAATACGACGCAAAGATAGTCGGCGTCGAGGAATCGAGCGATATCGCAGTCCTCAAGATCAGCGCAAACGGACTCTCCGCCGCGACCCTCGGTGACAGCAACAAGCTGCAGGTCGGAGACGCGGTCTACGCAATCGGAAATCCTCTCGGTGAGCTCAGCTTTTCAATGACAAGCGGCATGGTGAGCGCTCTCGACAGGGACATCACCACTCAGGATCAGACCACAGGTCAGACTACCACGAACAACATGTTCCAAATCGACGCGGCGGTCAACGAGGGCAATTCGGGCGGCCCGGTCTATAACAACAAGGGCGAGGTTGTAGGTATCGTCACCGCAAAATATTCCTCAACAGGTGTCGAGGGCCTTGGCTTTGCGATCCCGATAAATGATGTTTCCGATATCGTCAATCAGCTTATCAATCAGGGTTATGTCAGCGGGCAGGCAAGCTTAGGCATAACGGTGACAACGGTCGACAGCACTGTTGCGCAGTACTACAACATGGTCGAGGGAGCGTATGTGTACTCCGTTGCTTCGGGTAGCTGCAGCGATAAGGCCGGGCTGAAGGTCGGGGATATCATCACCGCAGTCGACAATACAAAGGTCACTAGCTCCTCCGAGCTTTCAAATGCCAAAAAGAAATACAAGGCCGGCGATGTGGTCACGCTCAAGGTTTACCGCAGCGGCGCCTATTCGGAAATCAAGGTGACGCTTGACGAAGCAACGCCCTCCAACACAAAGAGCGGCGCCGCAAAAAACGGCGGCACCGGGACCAATAACGGAACAAACAACGGAACAAACAACGGCAACACCTTCAGCTTCGGCAACGGCGGAAATATTTTCGGAAGTGGCGGTAATTTCGGCAACGGAAGTACTTACTCGAACGGTTCCGGAGCAAATGGCAGCCAGTCGCAGTGAAAAACACAAAAAAGACTCAGACGGAATCCCCGCCTGAGTCTTTTTAATTGACAGAACCGCGCACGGTTTCTCAGTTGAAGAACTTGTTGTGAATGACCTGAACGGCCTTGTCGGCGTCGGTCTCGCTTATTAGAACTGAGACCTTGATTTCGCTTGTTGAAATCATCTGGATGTTGATCTTGGCCTCGCTGAGCGCTTCGAACATCGTCGCCGCGACTCCCGAGGAGGAGAGCATTCCCGCGCCGACTATGCTGACCTTCGCGACTGTTTTGTCGCCGTAGAGATCTTGAAAATGCAGGCTTTCCTTGCGCCCGGCAACGAGCTCCATAGTTTTGTCGTAGTCCTTTTCGGAGACGGTGAAGCTGATGTCATTCAAACCGTTCCTGTCGATGGACTGAAGAATTACGTCTACGTTTATATTTGAATTTGCAAGCACTCTGAAAAGCTTGAACGCAATTCCCGGCTCATCGGGAACGCCCACGACCGCTATGCGGGCCACGTTGCTGTCCTTTGCGATTCCGCTTATTTTCATCTGCTCCACGTTTTTCACGACCTCCTTAACTTTTGTGCCGGGCTTTCTCTCATAACTGGAGAGAACCTCCAGATCGACTCCGTAGCGCTTTGCCATCTCGACGCTCCGGTTGTGCAGAACCTGCGCGCCCAGCGAAGCAAGCTCCATCATCTCGTCGTATGTTATTTCATCGAGCTTGCGGGCACCCTTGACCTTTCGCGGATCGGCCGTGAAAACGCCCTCGACGTCCGTGTAGATCTGGCATTTGTCCGCATGAAGCGCGGCGGCGACCGCGACCGCGGAGGTGTCCGAGCCGCCTCTGCCGAGGGTCGTGATATCGCCTGTGCCGCTTACGCCCTGAAAACCGGTGACGACCACGATGCGGCGCTTGTCGAGCTCCTGCCGTATGCGCTCGTTGGAGACGGAGCGTATGCGCGCGTTGCCGTAGTCAAAGTTCGTTGACATCTGTATCTGCCAGCCGGTAAGGGAGACAACCGGAAGCCCCATTTTTTCAAGGGCCATGCACATGAGCGCGACCGAAATCTGCTCGCCGGTCGACAGCAGAACGTCCAGCTCGCGTTTGGAGGCCTTGGGGTTTATTTCCGCCGCTTTTTCAAGAAGCTCGTCGGTGGTATCGCCCTGCGCGGACAGAACGACGACAACGTCGTTGCCATCACAGTAGGTGTCGGCGATTATTCCGGCGACACGAAAGATTTTTTCGGCGTCCGCGACGGAACTGCCGCCGAATTTCTGTACAATCAGCATATATTGAATTCCTCCATATTTAGGACTTACGCGCGAAGGGAAAAGGGCCGATTCAGTCGAGAACTCTGAATATCGAACGGAGCTTCATACCGCCCGTGAGCTTCAGAACGGTGCTCTCGTCGAAGTAATCGGTCTCAAAGGCGTATTCGTCGGAAGCAGCGCCGGGATATGTCACGAAGTTGACCTTTTCAAAGGCCCAGCCTATCTGCTGCAGGGAGGTAGCCGCACGGATATACCAGCGTGAGGAAACATAGGAACTGTCGGTAAAATAACCGGCAGGCGCATCGTCCCAGTCGAGGTATTTTCTTGCTCTGACATGCTTTACGGCATCGATAACGTCCGCGACGACCGCGCTCGCAGTCGGACGCTTGCCGGCGCCCGCCCCGTAAAACATCGTATTGCCGAGGGCGTTGCCGTGGACGACTATGCCGTTCATCACCCCGTCAACATTGGACAGGAGGCTGGAGTTGCTGACAAGGTGAGGTGCGACATAAGCCGTAGCCGTGTCCGCGCCGGTGCGCAGACCGCGGCCCAGAAGCTTAATCTTGCAGTTAAGCCTTTTGGCGTACTCAACGTCAGCCGAGGTGACGCCCGCGATGCCCTGAGCTTTGATTTCGGCGGGGTTGACATGCTTCCCGAAACACAGATCGGAGAGTATGCAGATTTTCCTCGCGGCGTCGATTCCTTCAATATCGGCGGTCGGGTCCTTTTCGGCGTACCCGTTCGCCTGAGCCTGATGGAGAGCGTCCTCAAAGCTTGCGTTGTTCCGTATCATCTCAGTAAGAATATAGTTTGTCGTGCCGTTGAGTATTCCATAAACCTCATCTATTCTGTTTGCGGTCAGACATTGGGTGATGGGACGTATGATGGGAATACCTCCCCCCACACTGGCCTCGAAGAGATAGTTGAGGTTCCTCTCCTTGGCGATGGCGATCAGCTCATGGCCTTTTGTGGCGACGAGCTCTTTGTTCGAGGTGACGACGCTTTTTCCGGAGAGAAGCGCGCGCTTTGTGAAATCATACGCTATGCCAGTTCCACCCATGGTTTCGACTACAATGGAGATCTCCGGATCGTTCTCGATGATTGAAAAATCATGAATGATACAATTTTCGAAAGGATCGCCGGGAAATTCCCTTAGGTCGAGGATATATTTGATGGATACTTCTTCAGCGGCGTTTCTTGCGATGCTGTCCGAGTTTTCAGCAATGACCTCGGCGACGCCGCTGCCCACCGTTCCATATCCGCATATTGCGATTTTTGCCATACCTGCACCTCCTGTGCATCTGATTGACTGATTATTGACCGGCCGTTTTTGTTTAAAGCTCACTGAGAAAGAATAAAGCTAAAAGAAAATTATCCGGCGAGGACGTCGACCTTCTTTACGCCGATCGTATTGTGCAAGTCCTGGAGCAGATCTTCACTCGATATGACCATATTCGTTGTCTCCGCCGATATGGTGACCAAAGCTGTCCCGTTTATGGGAATGCTCTGGTTTATTGTGAGAATGTTTGCACCGGTGTTTGCGAAGACAGCCAGAACCGAGGACAGAATGCCCATTTTATCCCTCAGAGTAATTTGGAAGGTGATGATGCGTCCGCGTTTCAGGTCCTGAAACGGAGTTATAGAATCCTTATATTTGTAGAAGGCGCTTCGGCTTATTCCGACGATATTCGCGGCGTCGGCAACCGTCGTAGCTTCTCCCGTTTCAAGCAGTTCCTTTGCTTTCGCCACCTTGACGAATATTTCGGGCAGCATATCCGCTTCGACTAAATAAAACTTGGGATCATAGACGTTCTGCATGGAAAATGTCCCCCCATGAAAGTCAAATGTTTTTCAGCTGTGAATAGAATCATACCATGACAGTGCCAATTTAGCAACTGTTAATTTGCATAAAATGACACAGTTTTTATTCGAATTCTTTAAAAAGCTCTCTCCGTTTTACAGCAATAATACAAAAAAACGGGTATCCCGGTTCTATTGGCCGGAATACCCGATAGCGTTTTTTTCCCTTTAGAGCTAGGCACTGAAAAACGCGTTGATGCTGTTTATAATGTTGTCGGGAGAGAGCGCCTTAATGATAACGGAGGCGTAGCTGTTCTGACTGAGGTCGCTGATTGAGCCGCCCATGAAATATGCCACGGCCCCGCAGACGGCGCCGGCAATACACACAAACAGGAAAATGAGCGCGATAACCTTCCAGATACTCTTCATACGTTTTTTCCCATTTGCGGTTGCGGAACCAAGCGCTCCGGAGCTGCGGTAGAGGCCGGAGATAAGACTGATGGCTGCCCATACGGCGAACCATATGATCAGAAGCCCCAGCGCCAGACAGACGAAGCCGCCGCAGAAGAGCATAAGCGCGACTGCGAGGGTGTGCAGGCTTTGGAGGCCCGCCAGAAGGACAGAACAGGAAACGGTGACGGCAAAAGCGCCTGCGGCGGCAACCGCGAGAAAGATCACCGCAAAAACGAGGCTGAAGATCGTGGCAAAAATTATGCCGGGGACGCTTTTTTTATGCTTTCTTCTGGAAACAGGCCCGTCCGACTCGAAGATATTCAGCTCATCGGAAAGAAGCGCATCGTCGTCTCCGTCGGAGGAGGACACGGAATCAAAGGTGTCGGTCTCAACGGAATAATCCTCGGCACCGCCGGATTTTACTGTGCTGTCGGCATTGACCGCGAGATTTTCTCCCTTTTCTTTGCGCCTTTTCAGATTGATAACGAGCTTCATTGGAGTACCGAGTTCCGCAATGACCTCAGATTCGCCGCTTTCGCCGACGGCATCAAATTTATCGGTAATGTCCTTCAATATCGCTGCCTGCTCCTGTGGAGTGAAAAAGGTGAGATATTGATTAAATTCAGCAAGGAACTGTTGTCTAGTCATCTTCAATCCCTCATTACGGCAATATTTGGTTCACTCCGACTATTATATTCGCGTTTATGTAAACCGTCAAGTCTTTTCACGAAAGGGCTCAATTGCCGCGTCCCGCCGGGACCCAGCTTAGGTGGGCAAACATAATTAATAATTTCTTTGAGGAAAATTCAAAAACATCATGATTGTAAATTGGCGATAGTATAGAATGCACAAAAAAATGCTGATATTATGAATAAATATGATATGATACGCACATAAATAGGGAATCAGATTACACGGCAATACTGTCGGGCATTCGGCTTACCTGAGCTCTTTTATTACCCAATTACAATGATTTTGAGGGGATGAACATCAGCGCCGGGAAAGCGCCGTATCTAGGAGCCCTTTTAAAATGGCGGCATTATCAAAATATTTAGGGAGAAATACAGCAAAAATGAAACGCTTGCTTGCCAGCTTTTTCGCCGTGGTTATTCTATTGACCGCGGCACCGCTTGCCGCGTCTGCGGATACGGCAGGCCTGACCCGCGGAGAGACCGCCAATATGCTGCTCAGCGCCGCGGACGACTACAATTCGGGAGTGAAGCTGTCGGATATCATCAAGGGTTACGAAAACGGCAATCTGGATGAGACTAAGCCGGTCACGCGCGTCGAGGCTTTTATCATGCTGTCAAGGGCCTTCGGGACCCTGCCGACACCTGTCGGAGATAACGCGCGAAGCGCCTATCCCGCCTCAAATTTCACGGATATTCCAGACTGGTCCAAAAGTGAGCTTTCGAACGTCTGGAACACGGGGATTGCCGCCGGCACCTCCAACACGACTTTTTCACCGGACGGAAATATTACGAAAGAGCAGCTTGAACTGCTGATACATCGCGTGTACGCGCTTAAAGGCAGCAATCTTAAGGACGATTTCTACGCGACTGTCAATAAGGTGGCTTTAGACAGCAGTACGATACAGGCCGGATACCCCGGTACCAGCGCGTTTATAGATGCGGCGCTTAAGGTGAATGCCCAGGTTTCAGGGATAATCAAGGACATTGCCGGAGGCGACGCCAAAACAGACAGTGAAAAGAAAATTGAGGTCCTGTATAACAATGTATTGAATACAGCGGCGCGTAACGCGGCCGGTATCACGCCAATAAAGCCTTATCTTGACGCAATCAGCAGTGTGAAGACAGTCGGCGAACTGATGGGTGTTCACCAGAAGATTGTTAAGGAACTCGGAACAAATATGCTTCTTGGGTTCGGACTGACAACCGACGCGAAGGATAACACCAAGTACAGCCTGACTTTCGCCACGTTATCGCCCTCGCTTGGGCAAAGCGGATACGCTTTTGCCGCTGAATCCCAGAAAAATACGTATCTTCAGTACATAGAAACCGTTCTGACACTTGGCGGTATTGATGCTACGGAGGCGTCAAACGAGGCACAGTTAATCTGGAACGCGGAATCAGCCGTCGCGGTGAAGTCTCTGAACAACCAGGAAGCGGAGGACGTTGGAAAGACCTATAACCTGTATACGATGGCGCAGCTGAAGTCGCTTTTTCTGAATGTGGATCTGGATACGCTGTTCTCCAACACGGGCATGACCAACACCGATAAAATCGTAGTTTCTGACGTCGGACAGATGGAAGCCGTCGCCGTGCTCTTTGACGATAGAAATATTGACACACTTAAGGCGCTTCTCCGTTACAATTTGCTTGGCAGTTATGGCGGCTGCCTCAACGCGGAATTTACTCAGGCCGCTAATGCTTTCAAAGCTTCGTATCTCGGAATCGCGGGGGCAACCGGCAACGAGGACATCGCCTCGGGAGTTGTTCAAAGTTTGCTGCCGAACTGCCTTGGGGAGGCGTATGTTTCCCGCTATTTTTCAGCGACAGCCAAAACAGATGTGAAGAACATGGTGTCCGAAATCGTTTGGGTCTACAAAAAACGTATTCAATCGCTGGCCTGGATGAGCGGCGCGACAAAAGCAAAGGCGGAAGCAAAGCTTGACGCCATCGTCTTTAAGATCGGATATCCCGACAATTGGGATAAGGACCTTGAAGGGATAACGCTGAAAAGCGTAGCGGACGGCGGGAGCTTCTTCGATAATATGGTGGCCATATCGCAGACAGTTCGCGCGCAATATCCCACACTTCAGAAAAAAAGTGTAGATAAAACTCTCTGGCAGTGCACGCCGTATACGGTCAATGCCTACTATGAGCAGCAGACAAATTCAATTGTTTTGCCGGCCGCAATGTTGCAGGCTCCATTTTATGATATTACCGCATCCAGGGATAAAAATCTCGGCGGAATTGGCTATATTATTGCGCACGAGATAACCCATGCTTTTGATAACAACGGCGCAAAATTTGACGACAACGGAAACGCGGCGGACTGGTGGACGGATGCGGATTACGCCGCTTTCCAGCAGCTTTGCGGCAAGGTCATAAGCTTCTATAACGGGCAGGAGGTCGCGCCTGGAATTACCTGCAACGGAGCGCTGACGGTTTCGGAGGACATTGCCGACCTGGGCTCGGTATCCTGTATAACGCAGCTCGAGGGGACGTTCCAGAATTCTGACTACAAGACGCTCTATACGAGCATGGCGCAAATCTGGTACAGCAGCGATAGCCGCGAGTACAGAACACTTCTCAGCCAGCAGGATGTCCACGCGCCGGACAAACTGCGCGCCAACCTGACGCTTGCCGCGCAGGACGAGTTTTATAAGACATTCAGCATTCAGCCGGGAGACGGTATGTATATCGCGCCCGAGGACCGGGTTGCGATCTGGTAAAAAGAAAAAGCAATATATAATAGGCGGCGCACCGTGGTAAATCCGCGGTGCGCCGCCTATTTGAAACGGATAGCATCAGTTCGGCGAGAATCATGCGGATAGTCCGGCTGCTAGACGAGGCTGTATTTTTCAAGCCAGCGGTTGACCTGGATGATATAGGCCATGAGCTGCGGACCCGCCATGAGCTGCCCGAACCAGGGCCTGCCGTATTCCGCCGGGGCTCTCATAAAAGTAAAGGCTTTGTCTCTGTCCACAAACTGCATGACGGGAGCGCTCGGATTGCTTATGATCTGCCTGAGCTTTTCCGAGAGAAGGCGCTCATAATTCGGATTGTAGGTTTTTGGATAGGGACTTTTTTTCCTACGGCGTATCTTTTCGGGCAAAAGATCTCCGCAGGCATCCCTGAGCAGAGATTTTTCCACTCCGTCCCGGTATTTCATTTCCCAGGGGACGTTAAAAAGGTACTCGACGATCCTGTGGTCCGCAAAGGGCACCCTCGCCTCGAGTCCGGAGTACATGCTGGTCCTGTCCATGCGGTCGAGCAGGGTCTGCATGAACCATTTAATATTGAGATAGGCGATTTCCCTGCGTCGGCGCTCGAAAGCGCTTTCCCCATCGAGCACGGGTACATCCCGGAGCGATTCGGAATAGCGCGCGTAGGCGTACTCGCGGAGACCAAGCTTTTCGATGAAGCTGTCCTTTAAAAACAGGGCGCGCGCCTCGGGATCGCGGGACCAGGGAAAACCGTCCGTCATCACGAGATCTTCCCTGTAGAACCAGGGATAGCCGCCGAAAATCTCGTCGGCGCATTCACCCGTCAGCACGACCTTGTTGTGGGGCTTAACTAGCCGGCAGAAATATAGAAGCGAAGCGTCCACATCGGCCATACCGGGCAGGTCCTTTGCGTCCACCGCAGTGAGGAGAAGTTCGACAAGGTCTGTTTCGCTGCATTCGAGGAAAGTGTGCCTGGTGTCATAGCGGGAGAGCATCTCCAGAACATAGGGTGTGTCGCGCTCGGGCTGAAATGAATTCGATTTAAAGTAGATGTCGTTCTGCCTGAAATCGAAGGAAAAGGTGTTGAGCATTTCCCCGTTTTCCCCGAGATAATCCGACGCTACGGCTGTGACGATGCTCGAATCTATCCCGCCCGAGAGAAAGCTGCACACCGGCACGTCCGAGACCATCTGCCGCCTTATCGCGTCCGTGACGAGGAAGGAGACCGTATCGACCGTCTCTTCATAGCTGTCGCTGTGCCTGCGGCTGGTAAGCTCCCAGTAGTGCGTATCGGAGAAACCCCTCCTGTCGAATACCGCATAGTATCCTGCTCTGACTTCACAGACATTCCGAAACACGCCGTTTCCGTCCGTCCGTGCTGGGCCGACGGCGAAAATTTCCCTTAGCCCATCCATGTCGAGAGCCGGAACAACATAGGGATGGCGGAAGAGAGCCTTGATCTCCGACCCGAATATGAGATTCCCGTTTCTGAGCGCATAGAACAGAGGCTTAACGCCAAGTCGGTCGCGGTACAGCACAAGGCGTTCGCGTTCCTGGTCCCAGATCGCAAAGGCGTATATGCCGTTGAGCTTTTCCACGAAATCAATTCCGTAGTGCATATAGGCAAGCAGTATTACCTCGGTGTCCGCAGTTGTCTCAAAGGAATAACCGGCACGGATGAGTTCGGCTTTGATCTCGTCGGAGTTGTATATTTCGCCGTTGTATACGATGGCGTACTCGTTTCCGTCCTTTGTCCTGACCATGGGCTGAAACGAGTACGCCGAGCGCAAGGTCCCTGATCGAAAGACGGGTGTGTCCCAGCCCCACATTTACCCTCAGATACTCCCCGACGCTGTCGCTGCCGCGGTGCGCGATCGATTCCCGCATTCCGACCAGAATGTTTGCCCAGTATTTGCCGTTATCGCAGAAGTTTTGCTTAAAGCCGCAGAAACCTGCTATTCCGCACATAATGTTACCTCCAGAAATAAAAAGCGAAGACCTCTGATTCACAGCTCATTGTATGCCTGCCGCAGCGGGAAAGTGACGCAAGGAGAAATCCAAAAAAACTGTTGACATAGTCTAAAGTAGTGAATATAATATAATAGTGGATAAGAAATACTATTGATAGCGCAAAGGAGAAGAGGAGTGAACACACAGTATAAAAAGGGCGTCTTGGAGTTGTGCGTGCTTTCCGTTCTGGAAAAGCGCGATTGTTACGGATATGAGATATCGGAGTATCTTTCCGGGATAATCGACATTGCAGATGGAACCGTATATCCGATTCTGAGAAAGCTCAAGGCGGATGGACTGGTGACGACCTATCTTTCCGAAGAGAGCGGCGGACCTCCGAGAAAATATTATTCAGTGACTGAGCTGGGGAGAAAGACTTTCAAAGAGGACAGCACGGAATACCTCGGCTTTGCGAAGACCGTTGAAAAACTTCTTAAAGGAGAAGAACAATGACAAAAAATGAATATATGGATCAGCTCAAAGCGGAGCTGAAGAAGAAAGAGATTGTGGATGTGCAGGATATTCTCACAGAGTATGAGCAACACTTTGCGTTCAAGCTGGCGGACGGTTATGCGGAGGAGGAGATCGCAGCAAAGCTGGGGCAGCCGCAGACCATCGCCGCCCAGTTCGAAAACCTCGGCACGGGGAAGAGAGGCGGGGGAGCAAATTTTGCGGTTAAGACAGGACTGATTTTCACCGCGGTATTCGAGACTCTTTTCGCTATCCTGTTTCTCGGGTGGGACTTTGTGCTGGCCGCAGCGGCACTGGCCTTCGCGGCCACGGGAGCATGTCTGATCGGAAAATTTAATATTTCCGGACTCATTCCATATATGCCCTATTCCGGCGGGCTAATACTCGGAATATCTGTTATTGGTCTTGCGGTATTTTTTGGCGCGGCTACCTGGTACTGCTTTAAATTCTTTAAACAGATGGTCCGATCCCGCGTCAGGTGGCATAAGAACGTAGTTTCGAGAAATACGCTGCCCCCGCTTCCCTTGAACCCGCAGTATAGCAGCAGGACGAAACGCCGTTTCAGAAACGTCGCGCTCTGGGCGCTCGTTGTGTTCGGAGCCTGTTTCGTGCTGGCCTGCGCAGTGCTGATGCTGCAGGCGGGGACTTTGGGCTTCTGGCACCACTGGCACTGGTTTGTAAAGTAAGTTAACCGGCATCTCTCATGGAAGGAGAAAAAATGAAAACTGTGATAATAACCGGCGCCACTTCCGGCATCGGTTTTGCGACAGCGCGCAAATTGGCCGGTAACGGCTTTGCGGTGATAGGGATTGGGCACAGCAGGGTGAACTGCGAGAACGCGAAAGCGCGGCTGCTGGGGGAAAATCCAAAGGCGGAGATTACGTATTTCGAAGCCGAGCTGATGCAGCAGCGGGAGGTCGGACGTCTGGCGGACGAACTTGAAAGATACATTTCCGTACACTGCGGCGGCGAGCTCCATGCGCTTATTAATAATGCGGGCTGCGTAAGAAGCTATTATACGACGACGGAGGAGGGCTATGAGCAGCAGTTCGCCCTGAACCATCTCGCGAGTTTCCTCCTCACCTACAGACTGCTGCCCTATCTTAAAAGAGCCGGGGGACGCATAATAATGACCTGTAGTAACTCACATAGGGGTCAGAAAATGCACTGGGACGATGTGATGCTGAAAAAGGGCTATAATCCGCTGACGGCCTATAAACAGTCCAAGCTCTGCAATATTCTTTTCGCCAGAGGCCTGAACGACCGCTTTGCAAGCGGCGGAGTGCGCGCCTACGCCGTCGAGCCCGGGCTGGTGAAAACGGATATCGGCAACAAGGAGACGGGCGGACTTGTGAACTTGATCTGGACTCTGAGAAAAAGACACGGCGTAAGCCCCGACGTGCCGGCCGAAACCTTTGCGTATTTGTGCGGGGAGGAGAGCAACCCTTGCGGGCTTTACTACAGGGGTTCGCGGGAGGAAAAATACAGTTCCGAGGTCACGCGGGAGAGTGCCGAAAGGCTGTTCCGCCTGAGCGAAAAGCTGTGCGGGATATGCTATAGCGAGGAGGCGGTTTTGTGAACGTGCTGATTACGGGCGCCAGCGGTGGGCTCGGGCGCGCTTTCGCGATGGAATGCGCCGGACGCGGCTGCAACCTGTTCCTCACCGATATAAACGAAGACGGGCTGAGTCCCCTTAAAAACGGACTTGAGCGCCGGTACGGGGTATGTGTCAAAGCGAAAGCCTGCGATCTGACGAGTGAGGAAAGCGTCGGAGAACTGCTCAATGTCATTGACAGCTGCGGTATACGCTTTGACATGCTTCTTAATATAGCGGGAATCGATTTCGAAGGAGGCTTCATGGAGCGCGACCGGAGCAGCGTACTCAAAATAGTGTCGCTCAACGTCGAAGCAACACTCAGAATAACCCATGCGATTCTACAGCGCCGGAGGGAAGGGGAAAAGTTCTCGATCGTATTCGTATCGAGTCTGGCCTCAATGTACCCGATGCCTCTTAAGGCAACCTATGCCGCCTCGAAGCGCTTTCTTCTTGATTTTGCGCTCGCGCTGCGGCAGGAGCTGAGAGAGCAGAACGTGAACACTCTTTCGCTCTGCCCGGGCGGACTGGCGACGACTCAGGAGGCAATATCGGGGATTATGGCGCAGGGCTTCTGGGGAGACATCACCACGAACAGACTGGAATCTGTTACACGCAGAACGATCGATCTGGTGCAAAGGGGAAAGAGCCTCTACATACCCGGAACCGTGAACAGAGCGCTTTCGCTTTTTGGAAAGCTCGTCCCACGCCCGGTTATCGCTTTCATTATCTATTGGAGATGGAAAAATACACAGAAAAAATGGCTCTGCACCTCTTCGGACTGATATTAAAGCGGCTGCCGTATATCACGACAGCCGCCTTTTTTAGGTCCAGAATTCGGAGTCCGAACCCTCCGAGAAGTCGAGTATCTCGGAGGGATACATCGTAAATCCACCCTCAAGCTCTACCATACCGTCGTCGGGTTTTGATTTTTCTTTGAGCTCCTTAGGATTGCCGTTTTTGCTGATTTTCTCCGTGTTCTTTTTTTGACCGTATTTCTTGGACTTGTCCACTCCGTCCGGAATATTTCCTCTGTGTTCCATTTTGCATCTCCTTGTTACGATTTGCCGTTCTCCAGCTTCTCCTCCGCGGAGCGAATCATTTTTCTGACCATCTCTCCGCCTATGGGTCCGCCCTGTGCGCCGTTTTGCTTTGCGGACATATCGCCCTTGTAATGATCATTGTTTTCCTTGACGAACTGCGTCATACCGATTTCGGCGGCGGCCTCCGCCTTCAGTCCGCCGAGTCTGGCACTGATATCCTTTCTGCTCATTTATTTCTCCTCTTGTGCTTTTTACGAATATTATCTTCCGGAATGTTCCGCTTATTCGTAAATTCAGCTTTTCCGGAGAAAAAAGCCATGATATAATGGCGTTGCAGAAAACTGATGGGGGAGAGCATCCGATTATGCTTGAGATTAGGCGGGCGGGAGAAACAGATAATTTTGGGGAAATAAGCCGCATCTATGCGTTAAGCTGGAAAACGGCGTATAGGGGAATGATTCCGGATGACTATCTGGATGAGATATCAGAGACAAGATGGTCGCCTGTTCTCAGGAGGGACGCGAAGAGACTCCTTCTTGCCGCCGAAAACGCGAGGGTTGTCGGCGCAGCGACCTACGATGCGGCGAGGGACCCGAAGATGAGCGGCTGCGGAGAAATTATCTCGCTCTACCTGCTCCCGTCGCACTACAGGAAGGGTATCGGAACCGAGCTTTTTGCGGCTGTAGTCAATGCGCTCAGAGAGGCCGGTTTTGCCTGTATCTATCTCTGGGTACTGGAGGACAATGCGCCCGCTAGAGCCTTCTATGAGAAAAACGGCTTTTTCTTTAACGGCGATGTAAATGCCGACAACATAGGAGGAAGGGCTGTGAACGAGGTACGGTATGTGCGCTGTCTGTGATTTCGCAGAAAATAACAATGGAGGTTTCCGGAGAAACGGAAGCCTCCATTGTTCGTAGAGGGAAGTTTTGCATAAACGCCTGGCAAAGACGAACGGCCTTATCTCTGTTTGGGCTCCTGGAGTTTCATGATGTCCAGACCCTCGAAATCCTCCTCGCTGATGAGCGGGCTGGTGCAGATCTTCTCCTTCAACTCCTGACGAAAGTCGGGATGTGCGATTTGAATGATGGCCCGGATCCGGTCTTTCAGAGTTTTGCAAAAAACGTCCGCAACGCCCCATTCGGTTACGAGGTACATGACGAAATTTTTCAGCGTGGTTACGATAGAGCCCTCGGGCAGCCAAGGAACGATGTTGCTGTGGATGATGCTGCTGTGGTCTGCGTAGGTTGAGCGGATACAGATAAAGCTGCGGCCGTTTTTAGCCCTTGTGCAGCCGTAGACGTAGGCAAAGGAACCGCCGGTGCCGCTGTAGGGCTGCAGGCCCTGAGCCTCCGCGCAGACCTGGCCGATGAGGTCGCACATGAACGCGGCGTTAATGGAGACAAGATTTTCCTGCTGCATGATTACAAATGGGTTAAGGCAGTACTCAACGCCGACGAGCGAAGCTCTGGAATCCTCGGAACAGAACTTGAAGAACTCCTCGGAGCACGCACCGGGACTGCAGGCCGTTATCTTCGTGATGACTCCCTCGCGGCAGAGCTGAGCCATATTGTCACAGGCAACCTCGGAGAATATTTCAAAATGTCCGATGCTTTTCAGGTTTGCAAGCACTTCCTCGCCCAGACCGCCGAAGCCGATTTGCAGTTTGTCCCCTGAATTGATGAAGGGGAGAATGTAGGAGGCAATTTTCTTGTCGATTGGCTGGGGCTCGGCTGCCGGGATTGCGATCATCTCGGTCGGCGCCTCCACTATGTAGTCGAAGTCCGTTATATGCACGGAGGTGTTCTCGACCGGACCGGGTATGGGATACTGTCCGGTGGGGTCAATGAAAGCAACCCTCAGCTTAAACTCCGGACGCTGGGCGATACACTTTGCGACGGACACGCCGTAGCCGCCGCAGTTGCACCAGCCGTTTTCGTCGGGCGGGCAGATCTGAATGGCAAGCTTGTCGCAGCCATAGGCGAAGGGAGCCTGATCGAGCTGGTCGTAGTTGGCTCCCGCATATTCCATGATGCCCATCTCTCCGGACATGCGCTCCAGCGGGACGCAGAACATGCTGTTCATGCGGAAGTGCTTTTTGGACTCCTTGTCGAACATCATGTCCACCATCTGATCCATGCAGTTGTACATCATGAAAATGTCATGGTATTTTTCCATGTTTTTGTAGAGAACATCGAGCAGACTGTAAGGAACCTGGGTGCACTGGCCTATCCACCAGTGGTCCCCGTCTCTGAAGCACTCGTCGGAAACCCTTTCCACTGTGCTGAGATGGGTCCTGTACCAGTCTTTCCAGTCAATATTAAAATCCGGCATTTTATTTTTCCACCTTTCTCTCATTTGCCGGAGAACTTGCCCCGGCAGGTTTTTTGCGGGAAATATATTATCATCTAAAATATACCAATTTATCCAGACTAAAATCCAATAATTTGTTTAATGCGTATATATATTTTTCCTTTGCGGTGACCTATAATATCAATAAGTGAAAAGCAATAATTAAATAAATATGGTTTAGTGCATTAAAAAGGAAAGAATATAGACGATAAATTAGCGTATTATACAAAAAATATAACTACTTTTAGACATGATTTTTTTGCGCCGCTCAGCGCTCATGTTTGGGCTTTCATTGTTTATAATAATTTTCTACATTGATTCAGGAGGCCAGCTATGGAACTAAGAGATTTACGCTATTTTTGCCTTACCGCGGAGATGGAGCATGTTACCAAGGCGGCCGATAAGCTTGGGATAGCGCAGCCCTTTCTGACAAAGATCATAGGCCAGATTGAGGGCGAAATTGGAACCACGTTGTTTGACAAGGTCGGGCGGCAGATTAAGCTTAACCGCTACGGTGAAGCTTTTTATGCCCAGGCTAAGAAAGTGCTTGCCTGCATGGATAATCTCTTCACGGAGATGGATTATATGCTGGACCGGCCGGGGAGGAACATTACCCTGCTCTCCAACACTGAGGCTTATACGCCGGGATTGATAGTCAGCTTTAATAAAAACGATTCGAACTACACTCTGTCCGTCTTCTATTCTTCACTGAACGGGATGATAGACGCGCTGAAGACCGGGGAGGCGGATTTCGCGCTCACCTGCCCGCCGATCAGCGAGACGCACTCTAGCGGCATAAGAACGGAGATAGCGTTCTATGATATTGGCTGGATTCTTCTACCGCCGGATCACCCGCTGCTCAGGAAAAAGGTCATCCGCTTTACCGACCTGGACGGTGAGAAGCTGGTGACCTGTCCGAAGGGATCGGCAATAAGGTGGAAGGTGGAGCCGTTGTACCAGAAATACGGGATGCAGATGAACATTGTCTGCGAATCGAACAACCTCCACCTGATAACGCAGGCTGTCGGCTGCGGTATGGGCTATGCGTTTATGCCTAGTCTCTATATGAATGAGAGGCCGGAGCTTTACAAATACGCGGTTGAGGTGCTTGCGCCGCAGGAGGAGCGTCAGGGCTATTTCGGCCTGAGTTATAACGAGCTAGCAGTTGACAACAGGAACGCGATGCACTTCAGGGACTTTGCGATGGACTATTTTCAGCGGATACAGCAGACCGTCAATTTTACCCAGACCGGGGATATACCCAGAGCCTACGGACTTCAGGAGGAAGAATACATATTTTAAAATAAAGAACGGAAGTATAAAAAAACGTCGGGATCCGAACTTCCGGATCCCGACGTTTTTTATGGGGTATTTGTCTGAGCAGTAGGATGTTTGTTTTGCCAGATACACCACAGCGTCACAGAGGCGATGACGATCACGCCGCCGAAAAGAGCGAAGAGGCCCGGCCTTTCACCGCTGAAAAGAAAGACCCAGACCGGATTCAGAAGCGGCTCGACGGCGCCAAGCAGCGAGCAGGCCAGAGGCGGGCAATTCCGGCTGGAAATAACGAGCAGTATGTAGGGAATGCCCAACTGAATAATGCCGAGGCCCAGTATGCAGAGTATCGAAGTCGTGCTTATCTCAACCGGCGTGAAAAATGTGAACGGAATGCCGACGGCCGCCGTGAAAATGTGCCCGAGAAGCATGCCGCCCATGGCAGAGTCGTCCCCGGCTTTGCCAATGGTGAGATACATGCCGGCCATAGCGGCTCCGGCCAGGATCGCCACGCAGTTACCGAGAAGATATCCGGGCCTGAGCTGATCGAAAAAGAAAAGGGCTATGCCGCCCATTGTACAGAATACGGCAATAAGATCCGCCCGGCGGAATTTTTCGTGGAAGAGAATGGTGGAATACACCATGAGAAACATAGGCGCGGTGAACTGCAGCACGATGGCGTTTGCCGCCGTCGTCAGCTTATTCGCCCCGACGAAGCAGAGAAAAGTTCCGCACATCAGCACACCGTTCAGAGCGGCGCGGCGGTCGAAGCGAAAGCTGATTTTCCAAAGCTTCAGAAAAAGAAAAACGATTCCAGCCGAAATGAAGCTGCGCCAGCCCGCGATAACGAAAGGACTCCACGGGATGAGCTTTATAAAAATCCCGCCCGTACTCCACATGGTGGCGCACAGCAGCATCATCAGTATTGCCTTACGTTTGGGATCCATTTGGCTTACCTCTTTGCAACAATATCTTTCTAATGATAGCACAATCGGAAAAAAACGCAAGGCAAAAAAAGAGTATGGCTATTCCCAAAAAAGGTCGTCCAGTGTCTTTCCGAGAACATGGCAGATGGAAAGGCAGAGTCTTATGGTCGGGTTGTAGTCTCCCATCTCAATGGCATTGATGGTCTGACGGGAGACCCCGACGCAGTCCGCGAGCTCCTGCTGTGACAAGTCGAGCGCGGCTCTGGCCGATTTTAACTTCAGATTTTTCATAACTCGACTTGGCTTCCAAACTGTTTTTTTGCCCTGTGCGCTTTTCCTGCGGCGGCAATAAGCACGGCAAAGAACATAATGACGATAAGCGGATTCAAGATATGAAAATTGAGCATGCCGTCCGTCATAAACTGATCAGGGTCGCCCAACAGATTTATCAGACTGACGGCCAGATTGCAGACAATAACGATTGCAAACAAAATAATATAAAACCCGGGTTTCCGATTGATCGGAAAATACGCGTCGTTATTGATGCATTCGATTGCGAATATAGTGATGGCTATCAGTACCCCTACAAATGAGCTTGTCAGCATATCAGCCCACTCAATACCAGTGAGAAGATTGAATATCCCGTTGCAGCACAGATAAGCGATCAGAACCCAGAAGGCTGTTTCGAAAGCTTTACCGCGCGAAAGCCGCTGCCTTTCGTCGTACTTGCACGGGCGATTTTTGTTTTTTAGTTTTATCAGGAACGATACCAAAAAGACAAGAGTCAAGCCCGCTAAGAATCCCAGAACAAATGCAAGATTTTTCATTTGATCCCCCATTCTGCCGCTGTGTGCCCGCAACAATTAAAAAAAGCAGGTTATAAAGCGGAACCTCCATTTCAGCTAATGGCTGCATCTTAGCATATATGCGACATATTGTCAAGTATATATTACAATAACTTGATTTAATTTTGGATATATGGTAATATTAGTTAAGTTTAAAAACTGCAATTATGCGCGTGGGCAAATCCTGAAAATGGGGTGAAGTTTTGAAAAGATCACAGATTAATGAAAGCATAAGATACATGGAGGCATTTATAGCGGAACACGGTTTTAAGCTCCCGCCCTTCTGCGGCTGGACCGCGGAGGAATGGCGGGAAAAGGGGCGTGAATATGATGAAATAAGAGATAATATGCTGGGATGGGACGTTACGGACTACGGCGGGGGCGACTTTGACAAGCTCGGCTTTTCCCTCATCACCATAAGGAACGGCAATGTGAAAATGCCGAAATACAAAAAAACCTACGCGGAGAAATTGCTCCTGCTGAAGGAGGGACAATATTCGCCTATGCATTACCACCGCAGCAAGATGGAGGATATCATCAACAGGGGCGGCGGCAACGTACTGATCCGCGTTTATAATTTGGATTCTGAAGGCGGATTTTCCGACGGGGAGGTCGAGATACACTGCGACGGGAGGGAGTTCCGCGTCCCCGCGGGCACGCAGGTCCGCCTGACGCCGGGCGAGAGCATATCAATCTATCCGCATATGTACCACGACTTCGAGGCGGAGAAGGGCACGGGGACGGTGCTTTTAGGCGAGGTGTCCATGTGCAACGACGACAATACGGACAACTTTTTCTTTAAGGAAATGAGCCGTTTTCCCACCATAGAGGAGGACGAGGCCCCATACCGTCTGCTCTGCGGCGAATACCCGGCGGCTAAATAGCCGGAAAATAGAGGCGATAATGATAGCCAATGCAGGCGAAAGAAAGGCAAAGAGGAATGAAAACTTTCAGTGAACTGTATGAAGAGCTTGCTCTCAAAGCAATAAAAGGAAATTATGAAGCGGGCGGGAAAGCGGGAACGGATTACGACCCGCTTTCCCTCGACTGCCTCCTGAATCCGAAGAAACATCCGCTCGTCATTAGGACGGGCAACTGCGCCTGTCCCGACGGAGATATCCAGGAATGTGTGAACAGATGTCCCTTCGGTGCGATAAGGGAAGCCCCTTCCGGCGGAATAAGCATAGATTCTGAGGCTTGTGTCGGCTGCGCAAAGTGCATTGAGGGCTGTAAAAGCAACAATCTGACCGCGTCGACGGATGTCGTCTCCGCGCTGAAAGCGATCCGCACGGCCGATGGTCCGGCATATGCAATGATAGCCCCCGCTTTTTTGGGGCAGTTTTCAGATGAGGTAACGCCGGGAAAGTTGAGGACCGCCCTGAAAAAGGTCGGCTTTGACGGCATGCTTGAGGTGGCGCTTTTCGCCGATATTCTGACGCTTAAAGAAGCACTCGAGTTTGATAAAAACATCTGCGAGGAATCGGATTTCCAGCTGACAAGCTGCTGTTGTCCAATGTGGATAGCAATGATCAGAAAAATATACAACGAGCTCATGCCGCACGTACCGGGCTCGGTTTCGCCGATGGTGGCCTGCGGCAGAGTTGCCAAAAAACTGCACCCGGACGCGCTGACCGTGTTTATAGGGCCCTGCCTCGCGAAAAAGGCGGAGGCCAGAGAGGCTGACCTTGCTTCGGCCGTTGACTATGTCCTGACGTTTAAGGAAGTACAGAGCATTTTCGACGTGCTCGGCATAGTGCCGGCAGATCTGGAGGAAAGCGAGAAGGACCACTCATCGAGAGCGGGCAGAATTTACGCGAGGGCCGGAGGGGTGAGCGAGGCCGTTGAGAAGACAGTGGCAAAGCTCAACCCGGACAGAAAAATCGCCGTGCGTACAAAACGGGCCGACGGAGTCCCGGCCTGCAAAGCTATGGTTAACGCGCTTCTGACGGGAAAATCCGACGCCAATTTCTATGAGGGGATGGGCTGCGTGGGGGGCTGCGTAGGCGGGCCCAGATCCGTTACGGGAGTTGTGGAAGGTAGCCGGTTGGTCGAAAATTATGGAGACATTTCTCCTTATGCGACACCTGCGGAGAACCCATATGTGATCGAGTTGCTGAAGCGGCTAGGCATTGAGACGATAGAGGGACTTCTGGAATCCGAGATATTCGACAGACATTTCTGAAAGAAGCGGCCCCGCCATAAAAGGCGGAGTCGCTTTTTTATGTAATAGCGGGCCGGAAACCGCTTTCGGCGGCGTGGATCTTATCGTAAAGCATGCGGTTGACGGGGAAGGAGAGACCATGCTTTTCCCCAAGCTCAAGCACTGTTCCAGAGAAAAGTCCGACCTCGCTGCGGCGGCCAGCCTCCAGGTCCTGCTGCATCGAGGGTTTGCCGAGCGGATTGAGACCGGCCAGAATTCCGAGCCAGTAATCGATATCGGCCTCGGTAAGGCCGATATTTTCCCGCTCGGAGAGAACGACAACTTCCCGCATTGCGGCGATCATCGTGTCTCTGGCGCTTCCTTCCGTCTGCAGGCCGCCGTAGCCGCAGCCGAAGACGGCGGCGCTCTGATTTACGCCTACGTTGAGCATGAACTTGCCCCACATGCGCCTGTGCATATCTTCGGCCGCTTCATAGGGCAGAGCGGTTTTGTCGAAGAAGCGGGCGACGGCGTCCACTTTTTCGTCCCGTTTACCGCCGGTGCCGAAGCAGATTGTGCCCATATGCTGATATTCAAGCCTGTTTCCGACTTTAACGGCGTCCATTCCCTGAGCGGTGCTGTACAGCACTTTTTCCGCACCGAAGGTCCGCGCGATGATGCGCTCACTGCTGATCCCGTTCAGAAGCGACAGGATTATCGTCTCGGAACCTACCTGATTTTTCGCGGCCTTGATCGCTTGCGGGAGATCGTTAAATTTAACGGAGAAGATCAACAGATCAGCCGGAGAGCAGTTTTCATCCGAGGCAAGAAAGTTGAAATCGCAGGGAATTCCGTTGCAGTAGATTTGATTGTGTCGGTATCTCTCTATACGGGCGCCGTCCGCCACAATTCTCAAATCGTCTCGGGGCATGGCAGCCGACAGATGATTTCCGAACATAACGCCGAGCGCGCCCAACCCCACGATTGAAACAGTTTTGATATCCAATTCAATTTCCCCTTTCGGTAATTCCCCGCAGTTTTTCCCGGTATTCAGGCGTGATACAGCCCTTAAGAATTATCAGAAGAATGTTCTGAAAGAGCTGTTCCGGCAGACAGCGGAAGCTGCGGAGCACTTCAGGATTTGAGATGTGGTCTATAGCGCCGATCACGACATGGGCCGCAAGAATCTCGTCGAGCTCCGGGTCGTATACCCCCGCCTGCTTGCCCTGCCGCAGCAAGTCCGTGAGGTTTCCGAAAATGATCTGCTGCCGCTTTTGCTGAATTTTAATATAGGCTGTGGGAAAATTGACTTCAAGTTCACTGAGCGCTTCGGTTCGGAGAGCGGACAGTCTGGAGGAGACAACTTTCAGAAATTCCTGAAGTTTTACGATCGGCGGCAGAGTCCCGTCAGACAGAATCTCGGCGGCGGCGCTTGCGACTTTTACGCTGAAATAGTCCACGACGCTCAGCATGAGTTCTTCCTTGGATTCAAACAACTGATAGACAGTGCCCTTGCCGACGCCGGCGCCGCGCGCGATCTCGTCCATAGAGACGCGTTTGAAGCCGTAAGACATGAACAGTCTGCCGGCGGTCTCAAGGATACGTTCTTTTCGGATTTCCAACGACGGCACTGCAATTCCCTCCTAAAGCTTTCTGTATTTTTTCAAGGCAAGTATATTCATGAAGAAAAAAATCACTATAAACATGAGCAGCGCCGCAATATCAGGACAGATCTCGGCAATGCCCCCGCCGGTTATCATAACGGTTTTAAGAGCGCTGCAGGCGTAATATACAGGCATAATCTTAGACAAAGCACCCAGATGGTAAGGCATCGTATCGAGCGAAATAAGGCCGGAGAAAAAGATCTGCGGGATGACGATCACCGGGATGAACTGCATCATCTGAAACTCGCTGTTCGAAAAAATGGAGAAAAAAGCTCCTATGCACACGGCCGACATCGCGAGGAGTAGCATAATAAGGCCCGCGGTCACGGCTGAGCCCAACACGGTCATATTGAGCACCCATATCCCGTAGCTGAGAAGTAGGATGCTCTGCAGCATCGCGAAGAAGCCGAAACCCAACGTATAGCCGAGTACCACCTGCCAGCGGCGGACGGGAGTCATCATGAGCCGTTCCATTGTCTGGTTCGTGCGCTCGCGGACGAAGGATATCCCCGCGATTATAAAGATGATGAAGAAAGATACAATACCCAGCATCACATATCCGAGATTATCGAACAGGCTATCACCGCTGCTGCCGTATAAATATTCGGCGTCAATCGGACTCGCAGAGGAGAGCCCCTGTACGGCGCCGACAACGGACTTCTGGACCAGCCCTGTTTTCACGGCGTCGTAGGTCCGGAAAAGCAGCTTCAGGTTGTTTCCGTCCTTGTAAACGAACGCGTCGATTTTGCCATTCTTGAGCTTTTCCCCAGCCTCCTCGGCCGGGAGAGAGTTTACCGTCAGACCGTCAGCTTCCAGGCTCGCGACGATCTGCGCGGGAAGCCCGGACTCGGCAACAGTCGGCTTGTAATCGGAGTTTCCCAAAAGGAGATAAATCAGAGTAAGAATAAACAAAGGGGCGATAAGTATCATTGCGAGTGAGCGTTTGTCGTTAAAAATCTGAACGGCTATACGCCTTACTATGTTAAAAGTTTTCAAGCTCCGGTCACCTCGCTTTCGAAAAACAGGTCCTCGAGCGAGCGGCTTTTTGTCCTTTCAAGCAGAGAGTCGGTCCGGTCACAGGCTATTATCCCTCCGTTATAGAGGAGCGCAACCCTGTCGCACATCCCGGCCTCGTCCATGACATGGGTAGTTATAATTATGGTTTTTCCCTGCGTCCTGAGGGCGCGGAACTGCTCCCAGATCTTCCGTCTGAGTATGGGGTCTATGCCGACTGTCGGTTCGTCAAGAATAAGGAGGCCCGGCTCTGTAAGCATTGCCGCTGCGAGGGAAAGCCGCTTCTTCATTCCCCCCGAATACTCCGATACCTTCCTGCGGCAGTCGTCCTCCAGCTCGACCAGCTTCAGAACGGTATCCACGCGCTCCCTGAGCTCCGCTTTGCCGAGGCCGTACATTCTGCCGAAGAAGAGAAGATTTTCAGCGCCCGAGAGATCGCCGTAAAGAGCGTCGTTCTGCGGCATATAGCCAATGACTTTGAGCGCCTCAAGACTCGGAATAGCAATATTCCCGACCCTGACAGAGCCCTCGTCCGCCGCAATGGCTCCAATTATGAGCCTTATTAGAGTTGTCTTACCCGCGCCGGACGGACCGATAAGGCCGAAAATTTCGTTGTTTCCGATCTCAAGACTGACGTCCTTAAGCACCTTCTGCTTATTAAACCGCTTTGAGGCATGTACCAGGCTGACCTGCATATAATCACCGCATTTCAGAATACTATCAAAACTAAATTAGTAATATCAGTTCTAATAGGTGCAGTATAAGCCCCTGCGTGTTTTCTGTCAATATACTATGAGAAAAAACTCCGTTCATTTCTGGGCGGAGTCCTTTTTGTCCGGTGAGGAAAGAAAGAGGTAAATGGGCAGCATGAGCAAAAGGATTATCCCGCCGCAGGCGATGAAGCCAAGGCTAGCGTTGAGCTTCTGCGCGATGATGCCGGCGTAGAGGTTGCCTATGGGCGTTGAGCCCGCGAAAACCAGAGTATAGACGCTCATGACCCTGCCTAGGTGCTCACTGTCAGTGTGCATCTGAAGCTCGGAATTTGCGTTAGAGGTGAACATGATAAAGAAGAAACCGGTTATGGCGAGCGCGATCCCGGAAAGCGCATAGATACGTGTCAAGCCGGTTAGTATCAGAGCGGCGCCGACAAATATCGGCACGACAAGCAGCACGAATTTTTTTGGGCCGGTTTTGCTGAGCGACGCAATCAGCATGGCACCGATAAAAGAGCCGATCCCGATGCAGGCCATAAGAAGCCCGTAACCGGTCTCCGCCTGATTGAGGATGCGCACTGAGAACACTGGGACAAGCACGTTGAAATTCGGAGCGAAGGTCCCAACAACGGCAAGGATAAGTACGGTGACAAAGAGTATCTTGTTTTTGCGGATATACCTCAGGCCCTCCGCTATGTTTGAGAATATACTCTCATCCTTCTTTTCGGGCTTTTGCGTCTGCAAGGTACTTATAAAAAACAGGCTTATCAGGACGGCGGCAAAGCTGGCGGAGTTGATGAAGAAACAGGTGGCTATGCCCCAAATGTTCATTACAATGCCGGCAATAGCCGGACCGAGAGTCCTCGACAGGTTGAAAACCGCCGAATTCAGCGCTATGGCGTTCATCAGATCGTCCTTGCCGACGAGCTCGACCAGAAAAGACTGCCGTACGGGCATATCGAGCGTGTTGATAATGCCAAGCGCCGCGGAAGTCACGAGAAGATGCCAGAAACGGATTCTTTCTGTCCAGACCAGCAGTGCCAGAACAAGCGCGATCAGGAGCGAAGCCGACTGCGTAATAAGCAGCAGCTTTTTTTTCGGGAACCTGTCGATCAGAACACCCGCAAAGAGCGAAAAGAGAAGCACCGGAAGATACTGCATAGCGCTGACGAGACCGAGCAGGAACGCCGAATCCGTGAGCTTGTAGGCTAGCCACGGCTGGGCTATGTTCTGCATCCATGTGCCCATGGTCGAAATCAGCATTCCAATCATGTAGTAGAGAAAGTTTTTGTGTTTCAACGCGCCTAAAGGGTTGCCCATACTCATTCTTTACGCTTTCTGTTTTTATCAGGGAATATTATATAGAAAAATGATGGCATTTTCAACTAAATTAAAAGAAATTTCCGTCTTATACTCAGGCAAGCTCAACGCACCCATCGGTCTTTACGCTCAGATAATCTCCCTTTCCGAGGACGATGTGGCCAGATTCATAGGGCTTGCCGTCGATGCTGAGAACAAGCTTTTCCGCGCCGTAGTAAGAGGCGAAAGTGTTCGCAAGGCACTGCAGTATCATAGCCTCGTAACCGGAACCGGCATTCATTTCCGTCAGAAATTTACCGTTCAGGTCGAGATAGACCATGCCGTCGTCATTAAGATACAGACTGTTGATCTCCGTGTTCGCGGAAAACACCTTTCCGGTCTCGCCTTCGGATAGCTCCTTGTATGCGGCTTCGAGCTTTTTACGGCTTATGTCGTTTGTGCTGAAGCTTATGCTGTGATCCCGGTAATACAGCCTGCCGTCATTAATATTCGGATAATAAAAACGGATAGATTGGACAAAAGGGACATTATATTCAATATATTCGAGAGTAGAGAGAATTTTAATATTTTCACTCTCGTCGACCGTCATGATTAGCCCGATATCCTTTGCATAATAATCCGTGCTTTTTCCGCCGCTGCCCTCGGTAACGACTGAGACAGCCGGGTAAGCGCCTGCGGGGGTCTCGGTTTCAATTCCGATGCCGCTGATGGTTCTGATCCTGCCGTCGGACAGCTTCCACGAATTGCCGACGCTTATCGGCTCCTTCAACAGAACTTCAGGTTCCCCTCCGGTCCTGTTCAGAAGGTTTTCCCGGTAGTAGCACTCGGAACGTCTGTAAACGCAGACAGCGCTGCCGCCGCTCAGCTCGATAACGCGGACAAGCTGCGTCCCTCCGTTATCGATTCGCTGCTGTATCCTTGAGCCCTCCGCGTAATCGACATAGGTCCTGTAAGAGGCGTACTCATTGCCTTCTCCTTTGTAGACGCAGCGCACATTTTCGCGTTTCGGGAAATAATCATTTACGGTTCCGCTCTCCGCGGAGGGCAAAACCGCGGGGCTTTCACCGGCAGAGGCAGTCGGTGCCGGGGAAGAGCCGCCGCTTCCGCAACCAGAAATAAAAAGCAGCAGGCTCAGGCACAGCGCTGCAGTGCGTATCTTCAAAGTTGTCACCCCCAGTTAGTTTGCAGTTTTATTTTCATATTATCATCTATTTTTACATATGCGGAAAAAATGTGCCCTATGCGGCAAAAGATCACGTAAAGCCGGTACCGGCTCAGAACGGGGTCTTCCCGCTGAGATTGGAAAGCCGGAACTGCCTGGGCGTCACCCCCTTGAGCTTTCGGAAACATTCGGTGTAATAACTCTGAGTGCCGAAGCCGCTTTCAGCCGCGATATCGGATATTCGCATATCTGTATAAAGCAGCAGTTCCACGCTCTTGTCTATTCGAAAACGCGTTATATATTCGAATAGGGGCTGCCCGGTCATTTTACGGAAATAGCGGCAGCATTCGCCCCTGCTTATATTTATCTGCCGAGCAATCGCGTCAAGAGTGAGCGGCTCCGAATATTTCTCTTTTATCAGCAGCATGATCCGCTTCAGGCGCTCGTCTTCCACGCCGTGTCCCTGCCCGGGGCAAAGCGGCAGCAGAGAGACCATAGTTTTCCAAATCTGAAATATGCCGGCCGCCATATCGAGTTCAAACCCGAACTTTTTTTCGGAGTACTGCGCTCTTATGCGCAGCAAAGTCTCCAGTATCTCGCCCTGGAGAGCGTTGCCGGATGAGAGCGGGACGGCGGATAAAGCCGGATTGCTCAGCGCGGGAAAAACGAGCGCGCGGTATAGCCCGCTGCCGCGGTCGGCGCAGATCATGTCGGGATGAAAAACGACGCAAAAATAGGAAGCCGCATCGCAGTCCTGCGGTTTTGACATGTGTATGTGCTGGGAATTGATAAAGATACCGCCGCTTTCCGGGATACAGTAGGGCTTGTCGTCGACCCTGAAGCAAACGGTGCCGCCGAGGACGATACAGAACTGAAACTCCGTGTGCCAGTGCCAGTCAACATAGTCATAGGTGTTTTTGGCGAACTCCGTTGTGTAGACCGCAAGATCAAGGCCTGAAACATTACGCTGCATCATCTCCTGCCTTGTCAGAAGCGTTTCGATGGGTTTGGGAATGTTCGTGCTTGCATCACTCCTCGAAAAAATTATTTCCCGAGTTCAGACTAACATGAAAACAGCAGAAACGCAATATTATGATAAATAATTCCGTATATTATGATATACCCGCACAGGATAACGCAATATAATTGAAATATCAAAAGTTAAGGCGGCGAATAGCATGAAGCGTGGACAATCGGCGGTAAGAGGAGTGGTCTGCACAGCCGCCGGGGGAATAAGCTGGGGCATTTCCGGGGCCTGCAGTCAGTACCTGTTTATGCGAGGCAGTGTCGACCCGGTTTGGCTCACAACCGCGCGAATGCTCTCGGCGGGGATCATTCTGCTCTTCGCCTCGCTACCGCGCGGCCAGCACGAAATGAGCGGAATATTGAAGGATAAAAAAGACGTGCTGCAGCTGTTTGCCTTTGGGGTTGCAGGCCTGCTGCTCTGCCAGTTTGCCTATTTATCGGCGATACGCAGCTCAAATTCGGGCACCGCAACCGTTTTGCAGAGTCTGAGTGTTGTCATGCTCGCCGTATATGTGAGTTTTAAAAGTCGCTCGCTGCCCTCAAAAAAGCAGATGCTTTCGATCGTGTTGGCCTTGGCCGGCGTCTATCTCATTGCGACAAACGGGAAACCGAACGGCTTGATAATATCGCCCGGGGGCCTGTTATGGGGACTAGGCGCGGCTTTGGGGGCCGTAAGCTATTCGCTGCTGTCGCAGAGGATAGTCGCCAAGTGGGGCAGCCGGATTGTCACCGGATTTGGAATGCTGATCGGCGGGAGTGCCCTTTTAATTGCGGCGCGGGCCTGGAATATCCCTGCGGTTCTGGACTTCTCCGCGGTGATTGCCGTGGCCGTAATCGTGCTCGTCGGAACTGTCGGCGCGTTTACGCTTTTTATTCAGGGGCTCAGTGATCTCGGACCGGTGAAGGCCACACTGATTGCGTGCCTTGAGCCAGTTACGGCGACAGCGGTCTCGGCCGTCTGGCTGCGCACAAGCTTCAGCACAGCCGATATCATCGGCTTTGGCTGTATTCTTGTTACCGTGTTTTTATCCGTCGGAGAAGCTTAGAATATATAAATAAACGCCCGCAGTCCGGCCTAAGCCATTTCATCAATGGTTGCGGCCGGACTGCAGTGAAATAAAATGACTTTTAAGCAGAGGGACGCGCGCGGAATTTGCGTTAAATGCGGTCAAAAGAGCCGTTTTGTACATCCAAAGTAAAACAGCGGCAGCTTTACAGCAATTAATCCCGGATCAGCCGGTCGATTGAATATTTTATACAGGCTGTTCTCGCGGCGGGGTCAGAGAATTCCAGACTCGGACGCTGGTATCTCATTGCGGTTTGTCCCCTCAACCTCATAAACGCGGGCGACATCGGCGAAGCCGGGAAAAATATAGAGAGGGAACTGGAATGGGGCATGATCGCCCTTCGGAAGGCCAATGGAGGGAGGATCCTCTTCGGAGGCGGATACCTAACAGCCCCTTCTGGGCAAAATCATGTCGAAAAGGGAGCATCCGGATGACACTGCGCGAAGGTGCGGTGCGTAAAACAAAAAAATGAAGAATCCGAACCCAGCACCTTTGGAGATGATGTGGTTCGGATTATATTGGTTTGGTGCCGGTGACCGGGATCGAACCGGTACGAGGTTTTATCCTCACGGGATTTTAAGTCCCGGGCGTCTGCCAGTTCCGCCACACCGGCAAGTTTGGCGATACTCCGTATGTTAGCACGGGGAAAGCTCTGTGTCAAGAGCGGGGAAGCCATACCCGCTTCCGCGAAGACGGCTGTCCATTGCGAAAATGGACAGCTTTTTCAGCTTCCGTCTTGCTCAGGCTCATTAAATCTGTTATAATAACACATTATGATAATTGTAACAGGTCCGGACCCGAAACTGCTGTCGAAAGTCGCTGATACCGACCGGTGAGGAAAACTATGGAACGTATGAAATGGAAAATGCCGCACTTCACGGATGAAGTAAAGGACGCTTTTATGGGCTCCGGATATGCAAAGTTGCTTGCGGCGGTGCTGCAGGCCAGAGGAATTGAAACACCGGAAGAAGCGGGGCTCTACCTCATGCACGATAAAATGCAGCTTTGTGACCCCCTTCTCCTGGACGGAATGGAAGAAGCGGTTTCGCGCATAAGGCAGGCGATAGAAAAGCGGGAAAGAGTCGCGGTATACGGCGATTATGACGTCGACGGTATCACTTCAAGCTGCCTGCTTGCGGACTACTTTATAAAAAGGGGCCTTGACTGCGAAGTCTACATACCAGACAGACTTGACGAGGGCTACGGAGTGAACAAAAAGGCTGTCGGTCTGCTGCACGGAAAGGGAGTATCCCTGATTGTAACCGTTGACTGCGGGATTACTGCCTGTGTCGAGACGGAATTTGCAAAAAGTCTCGGGATGGACGTAATCATAACCGATCACCATGAATGCCCGAAGGAACTGCCGGAAGCGGTGGCCGTGATTGACCCACGCCGTTCGGATTCCAAATATCCGTTTGACGCCCTCGCTGGAGTCGGTGTGGCTTTCAAGCTCATCTGCGCCCTCGAGGGAGATACGAAGGCGGTGCTCGGGCGCTATGCCGATCTTGTGGCGGTCGGGACCGTTGCCGATGTAATGCCGCTTGTGGGGGAAAACAGGTTTTTGGTATACTGTGGACTGGAAAAGCTGAGAAACGATCCTCGCCCGGGCTTCGCAGCTTTGCTTGAAGAGGCAGGAGCGGCGCACAGACCTCTTTCGGCTGTAACCGTGGGATTTTCGCTCGCTCCGCGGATCAACGCTGCTGGGAGACTGTGCAAAACCGGGATTTCGCTAAGACTTCTCCTCTCTGAGGACCCGGTCGAGACTGCGCGCTGCGCAAAGGAACTGTGCGACCTGAACCGCCGCCGCCAGGAGCTTGAGACAAAGGTCTGGGAGGATGCGACGGCCGTCCTGACCGAGCTTGAGCCAAAGAGCCCGATCGTGCTTGAGAGCTGTTCCTGGCATCCCGGAGTTGTCGGGATCGCGGCCTCCAGACTGACCGAGGAATACAGGCTTCCCACAATAATGATCTGTGTTGACGACGACAGCGGCAAGGGCTCTTGCCGCAGCTACGGTGATTTCAACCTGTTTGAGGCGCTCTCTGCCTGCTCTGAATACCTTGAGAGCTTCGGCGGCCATGCCTTTGCCGCCGGACTGAATATAAAACCCGAGAAAATAGACGCGTTCAGGAGCGCACTAGCCGAGTATTACAGAAAGAATCCGCCTACTGAGCGCCCGGATCTGGAACCGGAGATACTAATAAACGACGCTTCCTCTCTCAGCATGGAGGGCATCGAAGCTCTCGGCAAACTGGAGCCCTGCGGCTGTGAAAACGAACGCCCGCTGATGTGTATGTGCGATGCGGTTCTTGAAAGCGTGTTGCCGATCGGAAACGGAAAGCATCTGCGTCTGAGGGTCTCGAAGAACGGCTTCGCTTTTGACTGCGTATTTTTTTCGCATTCTGCGGATATGCTGTGTGTTTCGGAGGGAATGACCGTCGATATCTGCTTTACGCCGCAGATAAACGAGTTCCGCTCCCACCGCGGCATTCAGCTGCTGATCGCTGATATACGGCCATCCGAGACGCTGAAAAACTGCCGCGGGGTTATCGAACGCGATGAAATACGCCTCGACGAGCTCATGGTTTTCCGCCCAAAAAGGGAGGAACTCATATTTGTATGGAAAAAGCTCAAGGAGTCGGGCGGACGGATGGAGTTCAGCTTTTCAGAGCTGGCTTCCGCCTATTTCTGCAAACTGATCGCACCCGTCAAGCTTTGTCTCTGCATCCGAATATTCTGCGAGCTTAAGCTGCTGAACATCAGGATATATGACGGACGGCTCTGCTGCACGGCCTGCGACGGCGGGTTTAAGACAGAACTCAGCCATTCTCCATTGTTCCGGCTCCTCTGGGATGCCGGAGACAGCGCGACGGCCAAGGAAAAGCCTGTGTCGGAGAGAAAGGCGGTCTGATAGATGTTTTGCGTTCAGCCGTGCCGGAAAGACGGCGCGTTTTTCTCCGGGTCTGTGAGACGGCGGTGACTTTATTTTATGCGGAGCGAATGGAGAAGCAGCATGCAGGAAGATAAAATCAGGGGGTTTCTTTCTCCCGAAGTGATGTATGCGCAGCTGGAGAGAAGCGTGCTCGATATGAACCCCTCAGCAAACGTGGGGCGCATCCGGGCGGCCTTTGAGTGTGCAAAGATCGCGCACAGCGGACAGAAGCGCAGAGAAGGCTCGGACTACGTCACACATACGATCGCTTCGGCGCAGATATGCGTTGAGATGGGCCTCGACGAGGATTCGATAATCGCCGCGCTTCTGCATGATACCATAGAGGATACCACACTCACTCACCACGATATTTTAAAGCAGTTCGGCGGTACGGTTGCCGATCTCGTCGAAGGCGTGACAAAGCTGACGCGCGTCCAGTACACCAGCAAAGAGGACGAGCAGATGGAGAACATGCGCAAGATGCTGATGGCGATGGCGAAGGATATCCGCGTAATACTGATAAAGATTGCCGACCGCTTACACAACATGCGCACGATGGAATTCCAGAGCAAGGAAAAACAGCGTTCAAAGTCGCTGGAAACCATGGAAATATACGCGCCAATAGCCCACAGACTCGGCATGCAGAAGATAAAATGGGAGCTCGAAGACCTCTCGCTCCTCTACCTCGATCCGATTGGCTACAAGGAAATCACCGATGCCCTGAACGCCCGTATGGAGACCCTGGAGGCTTTCATAGTGAGTACAGAGCAGCGCATCAAGGTGAGACTGGCGGACTGGGGTATAAACGGGACTATTTCCAGCCGAATAAAGCATATTTACAGCATATACCGCAAAATGTATTCCCAGAACAAACAGATAAACGAGATATTCGACCTCTGTGCTTTCCGTGTTATCGTCGACAATATCGCGGACTGCTATAACGTTCTGGGACACGTACACGATATGTTCAAGCCCATACCTGGCAGATTCAAGGACTATATCTCAACCCCGAAGCCGAACATGTATCAAAGCATACACACCACCGTCATTGGCCCCGAGGGCATTCCCTTCGAGGTGCAGATCCGCACCTGGGACATGCACCACACCGCCGAATACGGCGTTGCCGCTCACTGGAAATACAAGACCGGAGAGCAGGGCGTAAAGCTGGGCGACGAGGAAAAATTCGCTTGGGTCCGGCGTCTGCTCGAGAACCAGGCGGAAAGCGACGCTCAGGATTTTATCCACGATCTCAAGATAGATATGTTTTCGGACGAGGTCTTCGTATTCACTCCGCAGGGTGACGTTATCAATCTGCCGGCCGGCGCGACGCCAATAGATTTCGCGTATGGAATACACTCGGCGGTCGGCAATAGCATGATAGGTGCGAAGGTAAACGGGCGCATTGTCCCATTTGAAAGAGTGCTGCAAAACGGCGATATTGTGGAGGTTCTCACCTCAAAATCCGCTCCCGGGCCCAGCCGAGACTGGCTCAAGATAGCGAAGAGCGGCGCGGCCAGGAGTAAGATCAAGCAGTGGCTCAAGAAAGAAAAGCGTGAGGAAAACGTCATCAACGGCAGGGTCGCCTTTGAGTCGGAACTCCGGCAGGCGGGAATTTCGATGACGGTCGTCACAGACGAGGACATGCTTCCGAATATTCTGAAGAGGCTCGCTGTATTCTCGCTCGACGATATGTACGCCTCGATAGGCTATGGCGGAATGACCGCTACGCGCGCCGTAAACAAGATCAAGGACGAGATTATCAAAAGCCAGCGGCTCGCGCCAAAGTCCTCATTTGAAAAGATCACGGAGAGAGCGGAGCTTCGCAAGGCTCAGCAGGCCGAGAAGCACTCGGTACACGGAATCCTGGTCGAGGGACTTGACAACTGCCTCGTCAAATTCTCCCGCTGCTGCACTCCTGTGCCGGGCGACGATATTGTGGGTTTCATCACGAGGGGCTACGGCGTGTCCGTACACAGAGCCGACTGCAAAAACTACCTTATGAGCAAAGACGACCCCAAGGATGGCGGGCGCTGGATAAAGGTGAGCTGGACCGACGCTCCGAGTGAGAGCTATATCACAACGATCAAGATTCTTGCCCGCGAGAGAAGCGGATTTGTTATGGATCTCGCGACTGTGCTGAATTCGCTTAACGCAAAGGTGCTGAGTTTGACCGCGCGCGATATCGAGGGAGGTAAGTCAACGGCTGCGGTGACGCTGGAGGTGAAGAACCTCAGCGATCTCGACATTATAATCAGCAAGCTGAGAACGGTTGCAGGTGTCTCGGAAATTGCGCGGGCCGGTGACTGAGTATCCCATTTGTATAGTATGAGAAAAGGACTATCTCATAAGGAGAATTAATAATGAAAGCAGTGGTAACGAGAGTTGATTGCGCCTCCGTCACGGTAAACGGTGTGACAGTCGGGCAGATAGGAAAGGGATTTCTTGTGTTGCTGGGCGTTTCTGTATCGGATACGGAGGCGGAAGCGGATAGGATCGCGGACAGGCTCTGCGGGCTTCGTGTCTTTGAGGACGAGAACGGAAAGATGAACCTCGCTCCGGACAAGGCCGGGGCGAAAATGCTTATCGTTTCGCAGTTTACGCTTTACGCCGACTGCTCGTCGCGCAGGCCGGGCTTTATCCGTGCCGCGGGCGGAGCGCAGGCGGAACCGTTGTATGAACGCTGCGTTTCACAGTGCCGCGAGAGGGGCTACGAGGTCGAGTGCGGGGTTTTCGGCGCGGAGATGAAGGTTTCATCGGTGAACGATGGTCCTGTGACCCTGATTCTGGACACCGGGGAGCTTTGAAAATTAATTGACATGGGGAGGACAAGAGATGCTTATCAAATCGTTTACTCTGGGACACGTCCAGACGAACTGCTATATCGTGACCGACGAGAACACGCTCGAGTGTGCCGTCATAGATCCGGGAGCCGAATCAAACACTATTCTGCGCTACCTGGAGGACAACAAACTGAAATGCCGGGCAATACTTCTGACCCATGGACACTTTGACCACACGGGGGCGGTTGAGGAAGTCATGGAGCAGACAGGTGCCACGGTTTACATGAACCGGAAGGACGTCAGGAAAAATCTTGCGGAGCTCGGCTTTAGATACAATCCCCCCAAAGGAACGGTGTTTGTCGTCGAGGGCGACACGATAAAAGTCGCTTCACTGGTTTTTGAAGTGATAGAGACTCCGGGACATTCGGAGGGCGGCCTTACCTTCCGCTGCGGAGAGGCTCTTTTCACCGGTGATACGCTCTTCCGCGACTCCTGCGGAAGAACGGACCTGCCGGGATGCAGCGCCGATGAGATCATGAAATCGCTCAAAAAACTTTATGATCTGCCTGGTGACTACGAGGTCTATCCTGGACACATGGAAAGCACCTCGCTTGAGAGGGAGCGTCGTTACAACTACTTTTTGCAGAGCGCAAAAGACAACTAATATGTCTAAATAAGAGAAATGGAGTATCTGAATCATCTAATTCAGATACTCCATTTCTTAAATAGAAATTGATCCTATTTATAACCCAAGTGCCTTCATATAACTTTCCGCGCTTTCCGTTTTGCCGAGTGCGGAAACGGAGAGACGGGAAAAATCAAAACGTTCCCGTGCAAGCCCAAGAATTTCTTCGCGGGTGACCGCGTCATAGCGGGCCATGAGTTCATCCGTCGTCATGCAGCTACCGAGGACAAGCATGGAGTTGCCGAGCTTTAGCATGCGTGAATTTGTGGATTCGAGGCCCATGACGAGAGTGGATTTTGCCTGCTCGACCGCTCTGTGCAGTTCCTCCTCGGTTACGCCGTCTCCGCTTATGCGCCTAAGCTCGTCGGCGATCAGGCCGAGTGCCTTGATCTCGGTTTCCCTGCTGACGGCGGTAGCGACCGCAATGAGACCGAGGTCCTCGAAACCGGCCTGAAAGGAATAAATCGAATAGCAAAGGCCATGCTTTTCCCGGATATTCTGAAATAGGCGGGAGGAGACGCCTCCGCCGAGTATCATGCTCAAGAGATTGAGCGCGAAGCGGTCATCACTGGAAACGGGGCTGGAGGGAAATGCAAGGCAAAATTGGTTCTGCTCTGTTTTTTTTCTGCGCACGCATATCTGGCTGCCGTATTCGGCACGCCGGTTTTTTTTCTGCGCCGATTCATTCAGTCCTGAAAACCGTTCCCGGATTAGTTCGATATGGCTGTCGTCAAAATTGCCGCAGAGCGATATAATGATGTTTTTTGACGTATAGAGGCGTTCTTTGTACTCTTTCAGCCCCACCCCGGTCATTTTCAGCAGGGTAGAGGGTTTTCCAAGAACGGGACGGCCCAGAGCCCCTTTGAAGCAAGAACTCATGAGCTTCTCATAACAGGCGTCGTCGGGGGTGTCCTCATACATCCCTATCTCCTCGAGGATAACTCCACGCTCGCTGTCAGTTTCGGCTTCGTCAAAGGCACAGTCGAAGAACATCTCGCTGAGAAGGTCTATCGCCGTGTTCAAATGTGTGTCGAGAACCCGGGCATAAAAACAGGTATTTTCGCGCGTTGTGTAGGCGTTGACCTGGCCTCCGATCGCGTCCATCGCATAGGCGAGTTCGGCGGCGGAGTGTTTTGATGTGCGCTTGAAGAGCATATGTTCGATATAGTGTGCGCTTCCGTTCTCGGAGGGCTTTTCATCCCTCGAGCCCACGTCCACAAAAATGCCAATGGCGGCGGAGCGCACATAGGGCATCTTCTCGCTGACAATACGGACTCCGTTAGAAAGACTTATGATCTCATGCATCGTATTGACCATTCCTTTTTCAGTAAAAAACGGGGCGGGGAAAGTCCCGCCCCGTATTAACCGTATTTTTCTCAGTCTGTAAGGCCCTGAGCCTCGCGCTCCTTGAGAGCGTCCTTGCGGGAGAGGTTGACGCGGCCGCGATCGTCGATCTCTACGACCTTAACCCAGGTCATATCGCCGATGTTGAGGACATCCTCGACCTTCTCCGTGCGCTTGAACTCCAGATCCTTGATATGGCACATACCGTCCCGGCCGGGTACCATCTCGATAAAAGCGCCGATAGGGATTATGCGGACGACCTTGCCGTAATAGAGCTTCCCGACCTCGGGAACAAAGATAATGTTGTCAATAATGGCTTTCGCCTGCTTGCAGGCCTCGTAGTCCGCACTCGCAATATAGATGCTGCCATCGTCCTCAATGTCGATCTTGCATCCAGTATCGGCGGTGATCTTCTGTATGACTTTGCCGCCGGAGCCGATGACTTCGCGGATTTTATCGGGGTCAATCTTCATGGCTATCATCTTCGGAGCCGTAGGGGCGAGCTCCTTGCGCGGCTCGGCAATGCAGGGAAGCATGATCTCGTCGAGTATCTGATAACGCGCCTCTTTGGTGATCTCAAGGGCATTTTTGATGATCTCATGCGACAGGCCGTCGTTTTTGAGATCCATCTGTATGGCGGTGATGCCCTTTTTAGTGCCGGCGACCTTGAAGTCCATTTCGCCGTGGAAGTCCTCTACACCCTGAATGTCGATAAAGGTCGTGAAACCGCCGTTGTCGTCCTGAATGAGGCCGCAGGAGATGCCCGCGACAGGCGCCTTGATCGGAACGCCGGCGTCCATCAGAGCGAGTGTGCTGCCGCAGATGCTGCCCTGAGACGTGCTGCCGTTAGAGGAGAGAACTTCGGAGACAAGGCGGATGGCGTAAGGGAATTCCTCAATGGGAGGGATGACGGGCTCGAGCGCCTTCTCGGCAAGAGCTCCGTGACCGAATTCGCGGCGGTTTGTAGCGCGGTTAGATTTTGCCTCGCCGACGGAGTAGGAGGGAAAATTGTAATGGTGCATGAAGCGTTTTGAGTCCTCTTCCCAGATGGTGTCAAGCTTCTGAGCAGCCTCAAGGGTGTTCAGCGTCGCGACGGTCAGCACCTGGGTCTGACCTCTCGTAAAGAGGCCCGAACCGTGAACTCTGGGGAGGACGCCAACCTCTGCCGCGAGAGGACGGATCTCATTCATTGCGCGTCCGTCGACGCGTTTGCCGGCGAGCAGCCAGGCCTTGACGATCTTTTTCTGCAGGCGGTAGAGAATCTCCTCCATATACTTGTCCATCTCGGGGAACTGCTCTCCGTATTTCTCGTGAACCATGCCGAGCCACTCGTTTACCCTTGCCTCACGGACGTTTTTGTCGTCGGTGTCAAGGCAGTACTCCATACCCGCGCGCTCGTTTTCACTGAGGGTGTTGAAGAGATCCGTGTCAAAATCGGCGTGCTGGTATGAAAACTTCTCCTTGCCGATTTCGGAAACCATTTTGTCGATGAGATCGAGTATGGTCTGTATCTGACTGTGAGCGGCCACAATGCCGTCATACATGACGTCGTCGGGGATTTCGTCGCCGCCCGCTTCGATCATGACGACCTTTGCATGCGTTGCTGCGACCGTGACGTTCATCTTGCTTCTCTCTCTCTCGGCCTTGGTGGGGTTGAAGAGAAAGTTCTCGCCGTCCCAGCCAAGGGCGATGCCGGCGAGAGGCCCGTTGAACGGAACATCTGAAATCGCGACGGCGGCTCCGGCGCCTATCAGGGCGGTTATTTCGGGCGCGCAGTCCGGATCGACGGAAAGCACGGTGCAGTTAATGACGACGTCGTTGCGAAGGTCATAGGGGAAAAGCGGGCGCATCGGGCGGTCGATCATTCTGGAGGCAAGAACCGCGGGAAGGGAGGGGCGGGATTCGCGGCGCGTAAAGCTGCCGGGAATGCGTCCTACCGCATAGAGCTTTTCCTCAAAGTCGACGGAGAGCGGGAAGAAATCCACTCCGTCGCGTGGTTTCGCGGAGGCGGTGACGGTCACAAGGATCGTTGTTTCACCGTATTTTGTGACTACGGCCGCATTGCAGAGCTCGGCAACCTTACCGGTCTCAAAGACAAGGGGACGGCCCGCGAGCGTAGTCTCGAAGCGGCGGACGCTGTTGAATTCCTTTTTCTTTATGATCATTAGTATGCTCCTTTCGGGTTAAACCCAGGGCGGAGTCGGAACCCTTTAACATTTGAAAACAGGTTTATTCAAAGCCAAAGACCGAATAAGCGCATTTTCAACTGCTAAAGGCCGATACCCCGCTGATGACTGATTTATTGACTTACCTATATATTATAGTCGTTATGACCGATAATATCAAGAAGCGCGCGGATTCTAAGCGCATAACGGGGCTGTCCCGCTATATTGCGAAACAGCCCCGCTTGTTTAAAGTTACTTTCTGATTCCGAGCTTAGCAATGCAGGCGCGGTAACGTTCGACATCCTTATCCATAAGGTAGTCGAGCAGACGGCGGCGCTTGCCGATCATCTTATAAAGGCCCATGCGGCTGTGATTGTCCTTTTTGTGGACTTTCAGGTGCTCTGTAAGTTGGTTTATACGCTCGGTGAGAATGGCAATCTGGACCTCAGGGGAGCCGGTGTCACCCTCGTGCGTGCGGTTATTCTCGATAACCACGGACTTTTGTTCTTTTGTGATCATAATATGATCTCCTTTCATTTTACACATACCCACAGGCTGAGTAATGGGGATGAAAGGCGCCGTTTCTCGGCCGCATCCCAAAACTAAGCTCAGGGGCTAAAGCCATAAGAGTTTATCATACAAAGCGATATTTGTAAAGGGAAATTTCCCCGGCTTCGCCTATTTGTTTTTCATCAGGGCCTTCATGCGCAGACTGTGGTCGAGTATCCGCTTCCTGATCCGCAGATTTTTCGGCGTGACCTCAAGAAGCTCGTCGTCCGCGAGAAACTCCATGCACTGTTCAAGACTCATAAAACGCGGCGGGACAAGATGCAGCGATTCGTCGCTTCCGGCCGCACGCATATTGGTGAGCTGCTTTTTCTTGCAGACGTTGACCGAGATGTCCTCGTTCTTGGGACAACTTCCGACGACCATTCCCGCATAGACCTGAACGCCCGGCCCTATGAAAAGAGCCCCGCGGTCCTGTGCGTTAAATAGGCCGTAGGTGATGGACTCGCCGGTCTCGAAAGCGACCAGGGAGCCGGTGCTGCGGCGGGAGAGATCGCCCTTCATAGGCGCGTAGCTGTCGAACACCGTCGCGAGTATGCCTTCGCCCCGCGTATCTGTGAGGAATTCGTTGCGGTAGCCGAAGAGCCCGCGTGACGGCACGATAAATTCCAGCTTGACGCGGTTGCCGGCGGGATTCATCTGCACAAAGTCCCCTCTGCGGGAGGAGAGCTTCTCCATTACCGCGCCGACAGAGTTCTCGGGAACGTCAGCTACGACGCGCTCCATGGGCTCGCACAGGACGCCGTCTATCTCCCTTGTAAGTACGCGTGGGGGAGAGACCTGAAATTCGTAACCCTCGCGGCGCATTGTTTCAATCAGAATCGACAGGTGCATCTCGCCGCGCCCGGCGACGTTGAAGGAGTCGCTGTTGCCAATCTGCTTTATGTGCAGGGAGACATCCTTCAGAGTCTCGCGAAGGAGCCTGTCGCGTATCTGACGCGTCGTCACAAACTGGCCCTCGCGCCCCGCAAAGGGACTGTCGTTGACGGAGAAGGTCATCTCTATTGTGGGGGCGGAAATTTTGACAAAGGGCAGAGGCTCGGCAAAACCGGGTGCGCAGATCGTATCGCCGATGGTTATATCCGCTATGCCGGAGAGAGCAATGATGTTGCCTGCCGCCGCGCTCTCAACCGGGACCTTTGCAAGCCCGTCGAACTCGTAAAGCGTGACGGCTTTTGCCTTCTTGGGCTGGCGCTCCCCGTGATAGTCGCAAACCACAATTTCCTGGTTTTGGCTGATGGTGCCGCGCTCGATGCGGCCAATCGCGATGCGGCCCACATAGTCGTTGTAATCGATGGAAGAGACGAGCATCTGCAGGGGCGCCTCGGTATCCTGCTCGGGCGCGGGGATATAGTCGACAATGGTTTCAAACAGAGGCTTCATATTGGTGCCCGTTACGTCCGGAGATACCGAACAGGTGCCCTGACGCGCGGAGCAGAAGAGCATGGGGGAGTCGAGCTGCTCGTCGGTCGCGTCGAGGTCGAGAAGAAGCTCGAGCACTTCGTCGATGACCTCGTATATACGCTGGTCGGGCCTGTCTATTTTATTGATGACGACAATGACCTTGTGGCCGAGTTCAAGCGCCCTTCCAAGAACGAAGCGCGTCTGTGGCATGGGGCCCTCCGCAGCGTCCACAAGGAGTATGACTCCGTTCACCATTTTGAGTATGCGCTCAACCTCACCGCCGAAATCGGCGTGGCCCGGCGTGTCCACTATGTTAATTTTGTATTCGCCGTAGTTTACGGCAGTGTTCTTCGCAAGAATAGTTATTCCGCGCTCCCGCTCCAGGTCTCCCGAATCCATAACACGCTCCTGGACAGCCTGATTCGCCCTGAAGGTTCCGCTCTGCGTCAGGAGCGCATCCACAAGAGTTGTTTTGCCGTGATCGACATGGGCGATGATCGCAACATTTCTGATTTTTTCCACTGTATCTCCACTTTCCTATATAATAGCAGCTTATTCATTCACAAACATTTATTCTAGCATATTATTATCCACTCTGCAAGTAATATTGCGTTTTTAAATCAGATAATTTCTGATTTGCAGGACTATTGTCGGAACGGCCGGAATCGCGGATCGGTAATCGCTTGACTGTTATGAAGAAAAGTAGTATTATTGCAAAAAAGATATGCGTGTCCGAGCGTCTTTTCAAAACGGGAAGGGTGAGCTTGCAATGGGACTGATTAAAAAGACGATTTGCCCGAAATGCGGCAAAGAATATTCTGTATTAAAAGCGGATTGCCCCTACTGCGGCGCAAGAAAAAGTAGCCCCAGCGACAGAACGCCGGGTTCCAGCGACTCAGTCAGGCAAGGAACTTCGGCAAATATGCGAGCCGGAGCAAATGCCAGGTGGCAGCTGATATTCGGATTATGTCTCTTGGCGGCTGTGATAATAGGCGTTATCATATTGGTCGCTTCGACGTTGCACGGGGATTACGACCAAACGGTCAAAACTACGCCGGCGGAAGTGGTTTCGGCAGCGCCGTCCGATAATGTGGACGTGTCGGCCGCCCCGGAAGATACGCCCACGCCGTCCGTTTCTCCCACGGTGGAATCTATGACTTTCACTTTCCTTGGGCAGAAGTTGAAAGGCCAGGAATTTGCCACAAATGTCGGAGAAACCACACAGCTGAAAGTCACGGTATATCCCACTACGGTCCAGGGAACGCTGGACTGGAGCTCTTCCGATGAGAGCATAGCGACCGTTGACCAGAACGGAATGGTGACCGCTGTTGGTAAGGGCTGGGCGAAGATCACGGTTACCTGTTACGGTAAATCGGCAGACTGTAAGGTCTGGGTGAGATAGTTATAGCGGCGGGCCGCCAGAAAAAGCGGCCCGCCGTTTCTCTCGAAAGGATTCTGGCATTGAGCGCAAGCAAAGAAAAACCGACCTATTTAAAACTGTTTACACGTACCTTCTCCATCTCGGCGCTGGCGATTGGAGGAGGTTATGTGATGATACCCATACTCAGGGAGCAGTTTGCCGAAAAGCTCGGATGGATCGACGAGGATGAGCTCACGGAACTGATGGCAATTGGGCAGTCCTCTCCCGGAGCCATGATCGTCAACATCAGTGTCCTGATGGGTTATCGCGTACTGGGCTTTTGGGGTGCCGTGTGCGCCCTTCTGGGTACGTCCCTCCCGGCAATCATTTTGCTTATCGGCGCATACTATCTGTATGATTTCATACGGGACAACCGCTTTGTCTCGGCGGCGTTCCGCGGTATGAGCGCGGGAGTTTCGGCGGTCATAGCCGACACCGTCGTCACAATGGCAATGCCGTATCTGAAAAGGGATCAGCTGCTCTATGCCGCTATAATGGCGGGTGCTTTTGTCGCCGCATGGTTTTTCGGCTTCAACGTGGCGCTGGTTATTGTTTCATGCGGAATTGTCGGTATATTAATAGGAATTATGCATGACTGGAAGAAAAAACAATGATCTATCTGGAACTGCTCTACTCTTTTTGCCTTATCGGGACGCTTGCCTTCGGCGGAGGCTATGCCGTTCTTCCGCTGATACAGCAGCAGTGTGTTGAAAAATTCCATTGGCTTACTATGACGGAGTTCTCCGACCTTCTCACGCTCTCACAGATAACGCCCGGGCCGATCGCAATCAACGCCGCGACCTTTGTGGGAATAAAGGTCGGCGGGCTTCCCGGCTCCGTTATAGCATCCTTCGCCTTTATGCTTCCGCCGTTTATCTTTGTCAGCCTGCTTTATGCGGCCTACAGAAAGTTCGGACAACTGAACAAAGTGCAGGACGCGCTAAGCGGCCTCAAACCCGGCGTCGTCGGGCTTATCGCGGTGGCGGGTTTCGGGGTAATTGTGGAAACAGTCTGGGGAGGAGGGACGGCAGCGCCGGCTTCCGCCGATATTTTTTCCGCCGTGCTCATACTTGCAGCGTTCTTCGCCCTGAGAAAATGGAAACCCGGTGTGATCGTTACCATATTGGCCTGCGGCGCTGTCGGAGTTCTCCGCGAGCTGCTCGCGGAATTCATGCGCTGAATAAAAAATCCGAGATAAAGTATATTTGCAGTTGACAAACGGAGTTTATATGGTGTAAAATAACACTCGCCGATATTTTCGGACGATTGGCGCAGCTGGTAGCGCATCCGCTTGACGTGCGGGAGGTCACAAGTTCGAGTCTTGTATCGTCCACCAATAGAATAAACCCATCAAGGCATGCCCGAGATGGAAAGGGCGTGATGCAAAATGTATAAACATTGAGCGTTGCGCCTTTTCATGCAAAAAGATATTTCTAAGGGAACATTCAATTATTCCTTTAGCATCCAAAGGAAGAACAGGTGGCTGTTAGCGTTGTCCTGCTTTTTTATAACGGTAAAATATAAAAAGGTCCTTTGATTTGAATCAAAAGACCTTAAAAAATCCTGAGTATCTGATAGAATGATACCGGAATCTCGCCAAAAGTCTAAAGATGGTTCCGCCATCTTTAAGGCGCATGCCGTTTCTTCTTGCTGGAGAAGTCTCGGCTATGGGGAGATTTCTTTATTAATTACACTGCCATAATACCACTAAATTACCGTAATTTCAAAGTATTAATTTTTCTTATGAAAAAATTATAAATTAACGAGAGCTGCAATACTTTTAAGTATGGATGTGACGATTATACAGGCTGCAATACGGCCAAAATGGTGATATAAACAGAATAAGGCAATGCACCAGGCACTCACGGACAGCTTAGTTCTGCGCTTGGGTATTTATTTTGCTTATGCACTCCTGCGGAGCTTTATCAAATCTTATCCCTTTAAAGATGGGCTGACGCATGCCACCGCCGGCAGTCTTCATCATGTATTTGACGGTACAGACCAGTTTCGGCTCCAACCATACAGCATCTTCATTACCGACGGGCAGCTCATCGAAAAGCGGGGTACTCAGCTTTTTAGTTAATGTCATGATATGGAAATCCTCAGAAGATACGCCCAGGGTGACATGTCCTTTATATGTCAGCTTTCCGTTTTGGTACTGGCCTAGGATTACGCTGAGGACATTGGCCTCCTTTTGAATGTAACCACAGATGGCGAAGTCGTCATCCTGTAGGTTCTTTATTTTTATCCAGTCCTTTGTTCGCTTATCAAAATAATATTTGCTGTCCCTGCGCTTAGCGACAATTCCCTCTAGGTCCTGTGCTTCTGCAAGCTGATAAAAGGCAATTCCATTCTGTTCGGTATAGCGGGAGACGGCAAGGCGTTCACTATCATTCACTGCGGCCTGCAGCAGCCTTTTCCGTTCCATAAGCGGAAGGGAGATGGTTTCGTGATCGATGTCGTAGAGAATGTCAAAGGTGATGAAGCTGGCCGGGTGCTTCTGCGCCTGTAAGTGAATTTTAAAATTGTTGCTTGTAAGCGAACGACGCTGTATTTCAAAGAAATCAGGTTTACCGTCGACGAGCACGGCCAACTCGCCGTCCAGGATGCAGCGATGCTTGACCTGCTTGTGAATCTCCGACAGCTCTGGGACCTTTGGTAACATTTTCATGTTTCGCTTGTTGCGCAAATCGGTACCGGAGCCTGGGTCAAGGTATGCTATGCAGCGCTCACCGTCAACCTTCAACTCGTATATATAATCCGGACTATCAAACGGATCGGCCATATCAGCTATCAGCATTGGCTTGACAGTTCTATCGTCAAAAATATCGCTCATGCCGTTTCTTTACCTCTTTTCGTCTGCTCGACACTGGCCTTCAGCGCATCCATGAGGTTTATAACATTACCTGCAGCTTCAGGCTGTGCGGCGACTGCTTCTTTACCGGCTATTTTATCCTCGATGAGCTTTCGAAGCTTGATCTGATACTCATCCTTATACTTTGCTGGGTCAAAGGGTACGTCCATGGAGTTGATAAGAATTTTTGCCATGTTGAGCTCTGGCTCTGCAACCTCCGGAACGGTATACGACTTCTGGAGATCCTTTATGTCATCGGCATAGAACATTGTGGAGATCAGGACGCCGTTTTCGCGCGGGATTATAGCCATCAGCGTGTCTTTTGTTCCCAGTACGGTCTTGCCTATGGCGATCTTCTGTTCACTCATGAGCGCGGTGCGAAGCAGCTCAAAAGCTTTCTCTCCGCCCGGCTCAGGGACAGCCTGATACGTCTTATCGTAATAAACCGGAGATATTTGATTAAGGTTAGCAAAATGGAGGATCTGGATAGACTTTTCTTTTTCGCTCTTGATTTTTTCGACCTCATCATCAGATATAACAATATACTGATCCCTATCATACTCATAGCCCTTTATTATGTCTCCGGCACCGATTTCTTTCCCGCAGTGGGCGCAGGTCTTTTTGTATTTGACGCGTCCACTATCCTCTCCGTGGAGCTGATTGAAATGGATATCGTTATCCTGCGTAGCTGTATACATTGCTATTGGAATGGCCACCAAGCCAAATGAAATAACTGTCCTGTACGAAACTAGCATAAGAACACCTCCGCAGGTTAGTGTTTCCACGCAGGCGGGCGTGTATTCTTTAACTATCTCATCACGCCGGGCATGACGAGCTCGTGGTCACGGTACGACGGCAGCTTTATATCACCAACAAGAGAAGCACAGCAGATAGCGTGCTTTCCGTAGCGGCATCGTATATCCTCGACACAGTTAATAGAGAAGGCGCTGCCGAAGCTGCGCCTTCCTTTTTTCGTTTACTGGCTTATCTAATTTTGTTAATTAGTGGACTTTTTTGTTTAAGGTGATATAATCATAAAAAATGGAAAAAAGTAACTTTATCGGGTTAAAGAATTCTTTTATGTTGTCCATTTAATAGCAATAATGAGCATTTGATGGAAAAATGCGCGTATGTCACATATATGAAAACTCTTTGAGAGTTTTGCAAAAGTATAAAATGGCATTTGAGGGCGACGGTAATAAAGATCTGTATGAGCAAAAGCTAAATGAAGATATGATGGGAATGGAGCTGTATAGCAGTCTCACCAGCTGGTACTTGTATATCATAGAGGGAATATAATTTTCTGCTAAAACATTGTTAATGGAGAAAAAATTCAAATGAAAAAGGTGTTTGCTGTCGCACTTTTACTGTCGCTATGTATTAGTCTTGCACCCAAGGCTTTTGCGGTTGAGGCTGTTGGAATAATGGATCCGGGTATAAGTATTTCGATTGACGGCGTACTTTCCCAGCCTACCAACGCCGCGGGAAATCCGGTTTACCCGATAGTATATGCGGGAACTACATATGTTCCAGTGCGAGGACTTTCATATCTTTTTGGCAAATCAGCCGACTGGGACGTCGAGAGCCGGACAGTTGTTATAAGTGACAAAAACGTATCCGCGCCCGCTCTGATACCTGACTCAAAACCTTCGGCCATGACTCTTCCTCAGGTTTCGCCCGATGCCGGTATTTCGATCAGTTACAACGGCAAAATCAAAATACTAACCAACGCAAACGGTGAGACTGTCTACCCCATGATATATAAAGGTACGACCTATATCCCTATTCGTGGTGCCGCCAATTTGTTCAGCCGGACAGTCGACTGGAACAGTAAAACTAGGACGGTGCTTATAAGTAGCTCGGCAGCAAGCATCTTAGCAGACGCCGAGGCGAGACGGTCAAGCGTCATTAATTGCGAAACCGAAATTAAAAAAAGCGGCACAGCCGTCCCCGGGGAGACATATACCGGAACCGCCTATTATGTTTCAAATTTCGGTAGTGATGACAATAATGGTCTGACACCGAACACCGCCTGGGCAACAGTGAGTAAAGTGAACAGGGCCGAGTTGAAAGCAGGTGACGCCGTATTCTTTGAGCGCGGCGACGTGTGGCGCGGTGATTACTTGTACTGTAAAAATGCCGTTACCTATTCGGCATATGGGAAAGGGGAAAAGCCACGTTTCTATGGGTCGCCGGAAGACGGCGCTGGTTTAAACAAGTGGCAGCTCTACTACGAAGGCAAAAACGGGGAAAAAGTCTGGAAGTTTTATAAAAACATTACGGATACCGGTGGGATCGTTTTTAATGATGGAGACTCATACGCTGAACGTATATACGGTTGGTGGGCAAAAAATGGCTACGTTCTTTATGAACACCCCGATCAGTCAATGGAACCTGATACGTGTTTGGATAAAAATCTGACGTTTTGCAGTATGATCGATTACTCCGGATATGATTACCCCATTTGCAGATATGACCTTAATTTATCCGGTCCTCTTTACCTGCGTTGCGATGCCGGAAATCCGGGAACGCTATTTAGGTCCATTGAATTTGAAACTAAAGACACCAACGGGTCGGGCTGGTATGGCATACTTAATGTTGTTGATAACTGTGTCATAGACAATCTCTGTGTGCTCTATTATGGAGACGCCGGAATTCGCGCTAATCCTGACGCAAAGGATATCATTGTCCAGAACTGTGAGGTCGGCTGGGGCGGTAACTGTATCCATGAATACAGCCAGCCAACGCCCACGGTGGAACTAATGATTTCCGGCGATGGAATTTACGGTGAGTGCACCGGGGCCGTTATCAAAAGTAACTATTGCCACGAAATTGACGGCGGCGCTATCACCTTTGAGTCCTATCCCGAACTTGCGGTAACGGGTAGAGGTAACTATAATTGCTGCGGAAATTTGGTTGAACGCTGTGGGCAGGGAATATGGCTTCACGATGATATGAACAAAATTAAACTCGACAAGGTCAGCATAGACGACAACTATATACTGTATACAGGTTACGGCTACTGTCACGGATGCTGGTGCGACCTCGTATCGATAAATTTTGATACCTCAATACTTGATGTAAATAGCATTTCCATTACCAACAATGTTTTGTTTCTCTCAAAACAATATCTTTTTGAATTTTGGAGCTATGAAAACAGCCCCCTTTCGGTGAACAGAAATATTTACGTGCAAAACGCGGGCGGAGATTTTGCAGTTTGGCCACGTTTGAATTGGAGCGGATGGAAAATGAATGACAAAGATTTACAAAGCAAGGCGGAGAACTTGATGGGCGACAAATTGGCGGTAATTCTGACTTACAACTGACATCGAAAACACCGGCATACAAAAACCGGTTTATCAAAGACTTGTTATGGCTGGAGGTACGTTAATGAAGTATGAAAATATAGTAAAAAATGCCGTTGTAATAAAAATATGACGCAGTAAGAACTGACCGATTTAGTCGGGGTTACGGTACGTACTATTCAAGCAATTGAAACTGGAGTATCTAGGCCACCGGTTAAACTTGCCCTTAGATTAGCCGCAGTATCTAAAAAAACGTTGAAGAAGTATTTATTCTACCGTGTGATGAATAACCTATCGGTTGGTATGGTTTACTGGTAAAACTATTTGGTTTACATAATTGCAATGTCTATAAGTTTAAGGAGGAAAATTCTCATGTCAAAACGTATTCTCGGCACGTTAACTGCGATAGCGCTCATCGCCTCGCTGTCTTTCGGTCTTCCCGCGAGGGCGGAGGGTTCAGTCTGCCTGTCCTCGCAGTCGCTCGCGATCAACGGAAAGACCGAGGTCTGCACAAAATACAACATCGATGGCTCAAACTACTTTAAGCTGCGCGATATTGCATATCTTCTTAACGGCACGGGCTCAGAATTCGGCGTCGGCTCCAATAGCTCGACCATTTCGATAACAACAGGCACGGCCTACACCCCGGACGGCAGCGAGCTTAAAACCGACTTGGACGAGGCCTCGACCGCTGTAGCAAGCAACATGGCTTTATCTGTTGACGGTAGCGCAGTTTCCGGGATATCGGCCTATAATATAGGCGGAAACACATATTTTAAGCTACGCGACCTCGGTGGTATGCTCGGCTTCGTCGTGTCCTTTGACTCAGTGTCGAACGCGGCGACAGTAAACAGTACAACGACCATAAAGGTCTCAACGGCCAAGGATTTCCTCAATGCCGTTGCTCCGGACACAAGGATAGTCCTTGCAGCCGGAACCTATGACCTTTCGGCTGTCGATGAAACCACCGTAACAAACAAAAATGTCACCTACAGTGACGTCTACGACGGACAGGAGATTATTTTCTCCAACATCAAGAACTGCATCATCTGTGGCGCGGGCACAGGCACAACCAGTCTTGAGATCGAGCCCCGCTATGCTAACGTCCTGAATTTCTCCGGCTGCAATAATATCACGATCAAAAATCTCACAGCTGGTCATACAACGGCCCATGGCGAGTGTTCCGGTGGCGTCTGGTGGCGTCTTGCACTTCCTTGACGGAACGCAGAACGTAACGGTTAAGTCCTGTGAGCTCTACGGCTGCGGCACCTACGGAGTCGTCAGCGAAAATGCCGGAAACATAGCTGTGAGCGACACGATAATCAGAAACTGTACCTACGGCGCGGTCAGCGCGACGGATACCGTGGGGCTGTCCTTCAATGACTGCAGCATACACGACTGCTCGGCCTACTCGCTCATAGATCTTATACATTGCAGCGACGTTTCATTCAGCTCCTGCAAAATTATCAGCAACAAAGCTTCAAGCCCCTACGCAACCTTCCTGGCCTTTGCGGGCTGCAACAATGTCACCTTCCAAAGCTGCTCCTTCACGGACAACAGCATGTTTTATCTTTTACATCTCGACAACTGCAAGGGTGTAGCGCTTACCGGCAATACATTCACGGGAAATACCATTTCCGGTATCTACTTCCAAGACTCCGATCATAACGCGACAATAACCCCGGCAATCTCATAATTATGGCTTAAACAGGGGAAGTGGACGCAACAAGTAAAGTTCCCATTTACCGGTTGAAATGAGTTGCTCATTATGTTTATACAATCTCTATTTAAAAACAATGNCAATCATTCTTGAAAGGATGATTTTATGAATCCTCAAATAATCTTCCATATTGATGAACTAAAGAAATGGGATCTGCTTCTTAATAATGTAAATAATTTATTACTGTCATATGGGGAATTAGCTATGAATGTTTCAATAGAAATATTGGCCAACTCAGAAGCTGTTAAGGGGTACATCAGTAGTAGCAATATTCTTAATTGCAGCGTTATAGAAAGCTTACTACAGTGCGGCGTTAAATTCGTGGCGTGTAATAACGCATTGCTTGGAATGAATATCTCTAAAGAACAAATTTTTCCATTTGTGAATATTGTCCCGGCAGGAATAAGGGAATTGGTCGATAAACAAATAGATGGGTACGTATATATAAAGCCATAAATCATATTTTGAAGTGAACTTCTCAGTATGTTTATTTGGTGGACAAGACTCGTTTGGCAATTAGGAGGGAGCCAACAAATCGAAATTTGCAGGCGACCGAACGAAATTCGATTAATCTACATATTGAGGAGAACAACCATGCAGAAAAAAGCCTTAGTCGTCATTGACATTCAAAACGACATTACCAAGAATTACAAGGAAATTATCGACAATATCAATCAGGCAGTGGACTGGGCCATTGAACATGAAATGTATGTTGTCTATATCAAGCACAACAATCTGTCGGCCGGAACGAGAACATTTAAGCCCGATACGCATGGGGCCGAATTGGTTCCGGATATGAAGATTGTGTCGGAAAATATATTTCTGAAGACCAAGGGGAATGCATTGACCAGCGAAGACTTCGCAGACTTTATCAGCAAAAACGAAATTAATGATTTCTACATTGCCGGCGCAGATGCTACTGCCTGCGTGAAATCAACCTGCTACAATATGCGCGAAGCAAATTATGATGTCACTGTCCTGTCCGATTGCATTACCAGTTACGATAAGAGAAAAATCGACGAAATGCTGCGTTATTACGAAAGCAAGGGCTGCAAAATCATCTGCCTGAATGCCCTTACTGGAAGGTGTCGCAAGATCTAAACAACCTCATTTTGTGAACATAATCAAACGTGGTAATGTCTCCTAGCTTATTCGCATTATGTTTATTACAGCTTAAGGAGAGATAAATATGGCTAATATAACAGGACCCCAGCCGGATATCCAGTTTTGCCCTATATGCAAAGGAAAGTTACGAAATGTTCCGCGGAATGAAATGAAGTCACGTGCTTACACAAAAAAAGATGGGAGTGTTTCTGAATTTACTCATACATATGAATGCTTGGAATGCAATATAAGATTTGAGATTAACCAAGCTCGTTAGGCCGGTGCCCATGATGTTTAACTGAACATCATGGGCACCGGATTGGCATTCACGGCAGCCTGTAACTGACCTTCGTCAACATGGGCATAGATTTCCGTTGTCGCAATACTCTCATGGCCAAGAAGCTGTTGAAGTGAACGTATATCAACGTGGCCATATTTGTACATAAGTGTTGCCGCAGTAACTACGCAATAGAAGAAACGCTTGACACCATGATACACGAAATGATTCAACTGCATTGCCGTGAAAATGGCATACAAGACACAAGCCGGGGCGGAAAGTACCACAACGGACGTTTTAAGGCAGAAGCCGAGAAAAGAGGGCTAACATGTTTTCAATGCGGGCAATATGGCTGGAACACCCGACCCTGAGATAACCTCATTGAATATGCATTATCCAAGGATTGGGAGGAAATCCGCATAGGCCGTAGCACAAAGCCTCCCGCAATTCGCATTGGAGCAAGCGGAGCAGCCCAGACAGGAGCTCCCACATTTGGAGGCGGCAAACGTCCAAGCAGTACACGCAAGCTGGTATGCCCTTGCTGTGGCCAGACTATCAGAGCCACTAAAGCGGTAAACATCATCTGCGGCGACTGCTTACAGTAGATGTTGGAGACAGAATAAATTGAAAGTGCACTTTCAAGGAGCCGTCAAGCTCTATTGAAGGTGCACTCGTTATGTTGCCTGTTGCTGATAGAAACGCCGCCTGAATTCGCAGGGCGGCATGTTGCCGATGGCCGCATTACGGCGTTGGCGGTTGTAATAAATCTCAATATATTCAAAGATTGCGGCTTGTGCCTGTAACCGAATTCTGTAATGTTCATGATAAATCATTTCAAGCCTAATCGTGCGGAAAAACGTCTCTGCGCAGGCATTGTCGTAAGGCACTCCAGTACGGCTCATGCTGCATATCATATGGTTGTTCTTCAAAAGATTCTGGTTGAGCCATACCCGATTTTCAACGCCCTTTCGTAGTGCTTTTATTTTACGCTACTTAAACCGCTCCGAAAAATCGAGAAAGGCTCATTTCCCTTATTTTTTCCCCTATTGAGTTTTGAGTCATGAGAAACACTTTGAATAAACGACCTCATACATCCAGCGTGAAAGCTGCCATCACGTGCACCAACAGGTCGGGGACAATCTTACTCACTGTCTTGATTTACTACATGTCTGGAACAGATAGGCATCTTTCAAAAATGTAAGGTAGAGATGGTATAATTGTAAGGATAATCGATGGCAGCAAAAAGGAATTCATAGTAAACTCAACACAATATCAAAATTGGAGGCTTACTATGCCGGTATTAAAAGTAAGTAACGTAAAAAAAGTATATGGTTCTAAGCATGGCGGCAACACATCCACCGCGCTGAATGGAGTGAGCTTTGAGATAGAAAAAGGTGAATTTGTCGGTATTATGGGCCCATCCGGTGCCGGAAAGTCGACTCTTCTGAATGTCATTGCCACTATCGATAATGTGACAGCTGGCCAGATATATATTGGAGGACAGGAAATCAGCCGGATAAAAGAACCGGAACTTTCAGATTTTCGCAGAAGTAAGCTTGGATTTATTTTTCAGGATTATAATCTGCTGGAAACATTAACGTTGAAAGAAAATATTGCGCTTCCAATGATTTTATCCAGAAAAGGCGTTAAGCAAATAGAAAGCACATTAAGAAGTATCTCAGCAAATCTCGGAATTGATGATATTTTAAATAAATACCCCTATGAAGTATCGGGCGGTCAGAAGCAAAGGGCGGCTGCGGCAAGAGCAATTGTCAACAGCCCCGAGCTTGTTCTTGCAGATGAGCCTACTGGGGCGCTTGATTCCAAATCCTCCAGAGACTTGCTGCAATGTATGCAAAGACTAAACGAAAATAATCAGACTACAATCTTGCTTGTGACGCACGACGCTTTCGCTGCGAGCTTCTGTAAAAGGATTATTTTTATAAAGGATGGCGTTTTATTCATTGAGATTGACAATCCCGGTAACAGAAAGGAATTTTTCAATAAGATACTCAAGGTTTTAGCTTCCGTGGGAGGCGAGAACAATGCGTTACTTTAACATTGCGCTCAACAATATAAAGAAAAAGTTCAGCAGCTATTTAATCTATTTTGTCAGCACAATATTCGCTGTAACGATATTCAATATTTTTTGTTCTATCTTGTTATAGCTCGATAGCTCTGGCTGTGCCTAGCTCAGTTGAAAAGCCGTGAATAGCCAAGTATAATGCCAAGAGTAGCCAACCGGGCACAGTAATGAGGCGAAAAATAAAAGCACCACATTACGCCACTCTCCTGGAAGATTGTCTGCGTAATGTGATGCCCAAAAACCATGGTAATGGTATCACAGTACAACATGGATTTCAATCCCGAAAAGAATATTTTTTATTAGGAGTAGCGAGGAAACAATTTGCCCCATCTGCGAGGGCAAATTAAAGGTGAGGGACAGTCGAGACAGAGTATGTCAACACGAGGACGGAACACGCCGGGTATACAGGCTTCGGCGGCTTTACTGCAAGCACTGTAGGAAAATACACACGGAGCTTCCGGACTTTATGCAGCCGTTCAAACGGTATGCAGCCGAGGTAGTTGAGGCGGTTGTTGACGGTCGGTGCGAAACCTGTCCAGCAGAGGAATCCACTATGCGAAAATGGCGTAGATGGTTTGTAACCCACAAGACAATGTTAGAAGCTAGATTTTGGGCTTTAAAGCAGAGCCTTGACGGCGTTGTTTTAAGTGTTTTGTCCCCACGCTCACTTCTCCAAGAAATCCGCAGTACCGGAATCGGATGGCTTAGCCGTTTAACACGGCAGCTTGTCAATTCCGAAAATGAAATACACACCTGCTTTGCCTGTTGTCCTTCACATGGGCACGATATACTCGTTTCATCATATAAGATGAAGGGAGTTATTGCACATGGAACACTGGCAAGAGCTTGAAGCCGCACGTAGGTTGAAGATAATTGCGCCTCTTTTGGATGAAACTCTGGATGAGGCTGCTGTTGTTGCGCGCAAAAAGGATATTTCGGAGGATTGTGGACTATCCTATAGAACAATTGGGCGGTATTATATGGCGTTCAAAGCTAAGGGCTACGAAGGGCTTATGCCCAGCCCCGGTACTGCAAGGAACACCTCGGAGTTGCCGGGAAATTTCGATGAAATCGTTACCCAAGCAATACAGCTTCGGCAGGAGTTGCCCAACAGAAGCGTTCCTCAGATTATTAAGGTACTTGAATATGAAGGCTATGCGAAGCCAGGTGAAATAAAACGCAGCACGCTACAGCGCCATTTGCAAAAGGCGGGATATTCCTCCAAGCAAATGCGGGTATATGAACAAAAGAGCAAATCTGCAAGACGATTCAAAAAAGAGCACCGATGTGTACTCTGGCAAGCAGATATAAAGTACGGGCCATATGTGACGAACCCCAAAACAGGCGAGGTCTTTCAAACATATCTGTCTGTGTTCATAGATAACGCCACGCGCTATGTGGTTAGTGCAAGATTTTACGACAATCAGCGAACGGATATTATTGAGGACAGCCTTCGAAGAGCCGTTATACAGTTCGGGAAGCCGGTTTCCCTGCAGTGCGACAATGGCAAGCAATACCGAAGCGTAACACTTCAGCGAGCCTGCAATGTTCTCGGGATAAAGCTCATATTCTGCAAGCCATATTCGCCAGAGGCGAAGGGTGCAGTTGAGCGTTTCAACCAAACAGCAGACAGCTTTATAGCTGAATACGCACTACAATCCGAGCGAACGCTCGAAACACTGAACAGAGATTTTGATGCGTGGCTCAATCAGTATTACCATACCAAGCCCCATATCGGCTTGAACAACATCTCACCGGCAACAGCATTCAGAACCGATACCAGAATGCTTGAATTGGTACAGGCTGAAAGGCTTGCTGAAGCATTTCTGCACATTGAAAACCGTGATGTAGACAAGGTGGGGTGCATCAGCTTCAAGGGCAAGACCTATGAGGTGGGAATGCAGTTTTGCGGAAAAAGCATTCAGGTTGCTTATGACCCTATGTATCTCCAAGAGATTGAAATCCGGTGCGATAGCTACAAACCGTTTAACATTCGAGAACAGGTCATAGGAGAAAACTGCGACTACAAAAAATCATTTGTTTCGTCTCATGCTGTTAGTCCTAACGGCTCTCGTATGCTGAATGCGCTTAACGAAAAAAACATCACAGGAAAAACCAACCGCCGCCGTGCTGTGAGCTACGGAGGTGAGAGCGATGTTTGAGGAATTCTTTGAACTGACGGCAACGCCGTTTACCAACTCAATTCCAAGTGACAAGCTTTATATGTCTCCCATTATGCGTGAGACTCTCGGAAGACTGAAATTTGCTGTTAGCCACAGGATGTTTGCTGTTGTTACCTCGGACGTGGGTTGCGGAAAAACTACTACCATACGAAAATTTACCAATGACCTTGACCGAAAGAACTACGAGATTTTGTACATAGCTAATTCCAAGCTTAGTCCAAGCTGGTTTTACAAGGGAATGCTGAAGCAGCTTGGGGTTGAGCCTAAATTCTACCGGGACGCGGCCAGCCGTCAACTTCATCGGGAGCTTGAGATTATCCGCGGAGTACATCACCGTGATGTGGTATGTATTGTGGATGAAGCTCACCTGTTAAGCAAGGAAACCTTCGAGGAAATACGCTTCCTTCTGAACAGTAAAATGGATTCCGAAAATCCTCTGTCGCTCATTCTTGTAGGGCAAAACGAGCTATGGGACAAGCTTAAACTACAGAGTTACGCCGCCGTAAGGCAACGCATAGATATAAAGTGTGAGATACCACAGTATGACCGTGCCGAAACCGCAAGGTATATTGACTGCCATCTTAAATATGCTGGTTGCACTCGCGAGATATTTACTGAAAAAGCCTTTGACGAAATCTATAAATACTCTGCCGGAGCTGCCAGAGCTATTAACAAGGTTTGTTTGCACAGTCTCATTTGTGCCGCCCAACGCAAGGAAAAGCTGGTTGATGATTACCTGGTTATGGAGGTCATTGACGGTGAACTGCCGTAAGCTTTTGAGTTCTTAATTGTAAAGCGCCGTTAACGCGGCACTTTGTCTGGTGTCTTCATGGCACAATATTCAGCCGTTCACGGCATGGCATCTGGGCTATCTATGGACATACGAACTGAGCTGCAACACTATCTACTATAATCCTCAATTTGCTCAGTACCGATTCGGAACCAGCAAAATAACTGTTTTATTTCAGGGGTCTGCTGTAGCAATCCTTCTGTTTTCTTCCGTCTTTGTTTTATATTCTAATGAATTTTTCGTTAAGACAAGAAAAAAGGAAATTGCAATTTATTCGTTGCTTGGCATGAGAAAGAGCCAGATTGGCAGGATGCTTTTTTACGAAAATATTATCTTAGGGATACTGGCAACAGCTTGTGGCATTGTTTTGGGCACGGCTTTTTCCAAGTTTTTCACTATGATACTCTTAAAATTTATGGCTGTGGGGACAAGAATCTCATTTTCAATCCAATGGCAGGCAATTGCAACCACAGTGGTAGGGTTCTTGATTTTGTTTATAATCAGTTCCCTCAACGCATACGGAATCATCTATCGCTTTAAACTGATTGAATTGTTATCTGCGGACAAAGAAGGCGAAAAAATGCCGAAATATTCGATTGTTGGTGGATTCTCATCAATTGTCATAATCATCATTGGCTACATCATCGCAATGACGATGAATGTAAATGCCGGCGGTATTAAACTGTTTTTCCCTGCATTGCTTGTGATGGTTTTTGTGGTGGCAGGCACCCTATTGCTTTTTCAAAATTTTGTACCGATGGCAATGATAAAACTCAAACAGAATAAAGCTCTATATTACAAACCTTCAAATATTATCAGTATCTCTCAAATCGTTTACCGGATTAAAGCAAATTCTAAAATGCTGAGTATTATTGCTGTTCTGAGTGCCATTACCATGGTGATGGTTAGTATGACCTTTTCCATGTACAAAGGCTTGGAGGATACTGCTGATGCTTATTCTCCGTTCTCCTACATGTGTAAGAATGCAACTGATGAGCAGTACAATCAAATGATTCAAGCCATTCAAAAAATCGATGAGGTAAAGTTGATTTCAAGTAATCAGTTTAAACTGATCAAGGTGCAAGGACAGAATCCCGAATACTCCCTTGAAACCGACAAAAATCCCGGAATGACTTTTAATGGATACCTTCTTTCCCAAAGTGCCTATCGATCAATTATAACAGATACACATGCGAGGTCAGGCTCTTTCAGCAATCTTGCCACCAATTTCAATATTGATCTGAAGGATAGCGAATGCTATTTTATTGATGGCAACGGAAGTAAAGATTACAGCGAAAACCTAGCCGGGAGCAAGATGAATTTGCAATTTGCAGATAAAAGCAATCGCTACACTATTGTCGGGGTAGCCCTGCACAAATATATTGGAATTCTTGATCTGTATCAAAAACCTACGATTGTTGTGAATGATAATACTTATAACGAATACCTTGAAAACGCTGACGCAAAGGATATTATCAGCATTACCGGTTTTATGTTTGACAAACCAATGAATTCTCAGAAGACCGTAGATGCATTAAATACTATTGCTCCAGAAAATAAGCAAGCCAGTTTAATGGGAGTATCTAATATAAGCTATATCGGAGTATATAAAGCAATCTTTTCACTATATGGTGCGTATCTCTTCATTGGTATGTTTGTCGGGATTCTCTTTTTACTTGCTTCAGGCAGCATCATGTACTACAAGCAGATTATTGAGGCACAGGAAGAAGTGAATCGGTACGATATTCTTAAAAAAACGGGTATGAACAGGAAAGAGGTCTGGGAATCCATTTCTAAACAATTGGCAATTGCTTTTGGAATTCCATTAATCATTGGATTATCACATTCGGTTTTTGCTTTGCTAACATACAATCGAGCTATGGATACACTTGGTCAGGAAACACCTACCCTGCTCAACGCATTTATCATTGTTGCGATTTACATCATAATCTACTGCCTTTTCTATGCCTTATCCGTAAAGAGCTATATGCGGATTGTCTGGAAAAAGGAAGCGTAGAACATCAAAAAACGATTTTGCCTGAGCCTTACAGTCTCAGGCAAAATCCGCATACTCAAACAAGAGAAAGGGTGAACCCGATGTTTAAAATATTTGTTGTTGAAGACGACGAAAAAATAGCGGACATCATCGTGCAGAATCTGTCAAAAGCTGGTCATAGCTGTATATCCGTAAAGCAGTTTTGCGATATTATGCCGGAATTCATTGAATATAAGCCCGATCTTGTGCTGCTGGACATTATTTTGCCATTTTACGATGGATATTACTGGTGCGGAAAGATCAGGCTGATTTCAAAGGTACCGGTAATCTTCATTTCATCAAAAAGTGAGGACATGGACATTATCATAGCTACAAACATGGGTGGGGATGAATATATTATCAAGCCGTTTTCCATAGATATCCTACAGGCAAAGGTAAGTGGCCTTTTACGGAGAACCTATTCCTATGACAACTCGGAAATGGATATTATTTCCCATCAAGGGCTGATTTTCAATATAGGCAGCGGTATAGCATCGGCAAACGGCAACAGTGTGGAACTGACGAAAAACGAATCGCAGATACTTTCTCTGCTGTTAAAAAACAGAGACAATGTAGTCAGCCGTGACAGAATTATGAGGAGCCTGTGGAAAGATGCCAGCTTTATCGACGATAATACGCTTACCGTGAACATGACAAGACTGAAAAAGAAGCTTTCCAGCCTTGGATTGGAAAGCTATATAGAAACGAAAAAGAATCTGGGATACATGGTATGAAACTATCTGAATATCTGTCGGATAAGAAGATTATGCTCATCTTGTACTCTGTGACATCGCTGTTCACCGGGGCTGTCATTTACATGGGCGAATCAGTTGAGCTGAATAAATCGAACGGGTTATATGTCGTCGGCGTATCCACGCTTATTTTTGCCGTTTATCTGACAATTGATTTTATATTGAAACGAAATTATTACGGTAAATTGAAAGAAGCATCGCATGCGCGGGGGATGGAATGGGTCAATTCCCTGCCGCCGCCAAAGAGCGCGGAACAGCGCATCTGTCAGGAGTTTATGCAAAAGCTTTATAAGGACGCAAATGAAGAATTGACTGAATTTAATTTGAAAAGCGTTGAGGATCTTGAATTTGTAACGACGTGGGTACATGAAATAAAGACGCCTATTGCGGCATCAAAGCTGATTATTGAAAACAGTCTCAATAATCCTTCAGAAAAAGTACTTTTCAGCATTGAGGATGAGATCAACAAAATTGAAGATTTTGTTCAAATGACATTATTCTATTCCAGAGCAGGGGATTTTGCCAAGGACTATATGATAAGCAGCGTCAGCCTAGAGAAGATTGTAAAGGACTGCATTAAAACAGAATATTCAAGCATCACAAATAAGAATCTTAAGGTCAGTATGGATAATCTTGCTTTACAGATTGATACCGACGAAAAATGGCTCGGTTTTATCTTTAAGCAGATTTTAGACAACGCTGTCAAATATTCACCTTTGGGCGGAACAATTAAAATATACGCCGGCCGCACGGACAAAGAAAGCACTTTAAGTATAGAAGACTCGGGTGTTGGTATCAAGCAGGAGGATATCAGGCGTATATTTGATAAAAACTTTACCGGAGCTAATGGACGCAAATTTTATACATCAACCGGGATCGGGCTGTACTTAAGTCAAAAGTTGGCCCAAAAACTTGGACATTTTATTACTGCTACATCCGACTATGGTTATGGAACAAAGATATTTGTTCATTTTCCTATATGGAACGATTATTTCGAGTTCTAACTGGCGAGTACAATTGTCACTTGCGCATGAATAGCCCTCAGTTTGCTTTTCATATAGATTGACACGTCTTTTCACGAACTATTATGCCAAGGCTATTGAGCGCCGGCACTTAAAATTCTACGAAAGAGAGCCGGGATGCTCCGAACTTTATAGTCAGCGAGGATGAGTTTTTCAAACGCCCATGAGGACAGGCGGTTTTACTTCTGCTTCCTGGGGCAGCTTGCTGTGATATATGCCGCGAAGCGCAATGGATACGAAAAAAGCCTTGAACAGCATCACCTGCACATTGGCGAAGGAGATAAACCGTTCTTATGTGTTGTCTGTCTTCTATATACGTAGGTCTTCGGTAAAGATGCGGTCAAAAATTTTCCTTGCAAAATTGCCGACTTCCTCGCGATAGGTCTGATATGCGGTGATCAGCCTTCTCCCCTTGGGCGTGAGTGAGCAGCCGCCGCCGGTCGTGCCGCCGGTAATACGGTCGACAAGGCGGTAACCGAGCTCCTTTTCCATCGTGTTTAAAAGGATCCAGCCCTTTGTGTAGGACATATGCATACAGGAGCTTGCGTTTTGGATTGAACCGGTGTGCTCGATCATTTCGAGATACTGCGCCGTTTCCGGTGTCAGGATATCTCCTGCTTTGGAAATGTTAACGCGGACATCCGGCCAGAGCCGGCCACCGCTTTGTAGTTCCATCTGTCTGCGCCGCAACTGCTTAAAGTCCAGCGGCGTGTCCGCGTCCATCGTAATGCCGATGTCATCCACTTCTGTTTTTTCCACGATTGCTTCATACGTCTTGAGAAAGCCGCCGAGTCCGTTTTCCCCTTCGTATTGGAGCAACTCCGGTACTTTATCAGCGGAGAGTAATATAGGGTGACCAGAAGAACCGCCGCAGACAGGGCAGATAATGGAGCCTTTGCAGCTTTGCATCAGCCTCAGCGTCTCCGGTTCCACAAGAGGAACATCACCGGGAGTCAAATACACATAATCGTATGGTTCCGAAAGCGCTTGGAGGCCCATCCGGAGAGAGTCTAACATCGTTGTGACTGCATAATCCGGATTTTTGCACGTCACCACGTCGAATGCTTCCAGATGGCCCCTCAGAAGCTCCGATTTGTACCCGGTCACCACAACGATCTCGCCAATGCCTGCTTCGCGCAGATTCAGAATCACGTTGGCAATCATTGTCCGATTGCCGAGGCACAGCATGGGCTTAAATTCATGCATGCGTAAGGAAAGTCCGGCTGCTGCTATGACTGCGGAATATTTCATATTTACCCCCCGATATTCTTTTGAAATAATATCGATTTCGAGATAATACTATATTATCTATACTAGCAAATATTGTCAAGAAAATGCCCGCTGAAAACATATTTGCTTGTCAACCGGTGAATTTGCTATTATAATTGCTTTATCAATCCCAAGGAGGCCCGGACCTATGCCTGAAAGAAAATTTGCGGTCTTCAGCGGATTTCTTGGTTCCGGAAAGACCACATGCATGCTGGCAATTGCAAACTGCCTGGAGAAAAGCGACATCAAAACCGCGCTCATTTCAAATGACCTCGGTGCGTCCAATCTGGTGGACGGGCTTTACACAGCGCAAAACTGCCGCTGCTCCGGCTCGATCGCCGGAGGCTGTATCTGTTATAGGACGGAGGAACTCGTTGCTTGCATTAAACGCTTTACGGACGTGGAGGGCGCAAAGCTTATCATCTCCGATATTCCCGGATGTGGCGTCGGCGCGCTGGACCACGTCTATTTTAAGCTTTCCCGCGAATACCCGGGTGAATTTTCTCTCGCTCCTTTCACCGTGATCTGTGACCCGCTTCGGCTCCGAGCCATCATGCCGGGTGAAAAGAGACTGCGTCTGCCGAAGGAGATGGATTATCTGTTCCGGACACAGCTTCTGGAGGCGGACGTGATCGTTCTGAACAAGATCGACACCGTCCCAGAGAAAGAGCGGAACGCCTGCGTATCTTTTCTGAAAGAGACCTATCCCGGCATCCCGGTGTTCGCGGTCTGCGCGAAAAGCAGGCAGGGCATTCACGGGCTTGCGGAATACATCCTCGCAAACAAAGCGCGGCTCGTTGGGGTGGATACCGGATACGGCGGCGCGGAGTTTACAGCTGCGGAATCCAAGCTGAGCTGGTATGACCGCCGGTTCTATTTGAAAGCAGACAAGCCGTTCAACGGCAACGCATTTGCAGCCGCCTATTTTGACGCGGTCACGGTAAGACTGAAGGCGGCAGGAAAGAACGTGCCGCATCTCAAGCTATTTGCCACAGGTGAGGAGAACGATTATCTCAAGGTGTCGCTGATCGACGTGGACTGCGAAGCGTCCTTTGACCGGAGAGCTGACAGGGAGTCTCTGAATTACAGCGTGTGTGTCAATGCGCGCGCGGTCTGCGAATCCGAGCTGCTGGACACCCTGATGGGGGAGGCGCTCGATGAGGCTGTCAGAAAATTCGGAGTATATTGTCACGTGTTTTCTACTGAGTGTTTCGGCATGACCGACGAAGGAGTATAGTATGTATATTGGAATCATGACGGACAAGCCTGACATGGACGGAATTATCCCGGCCTTGTTTGCCGACGCTAACTTTCTGTTGATTGTTGACGCCGATAAGGATACTGTATGTGCAAAATACGCCAGAAGCGGGATGACGGACCGAAATTTTGCACGCAAGCTTATTGAGCATGACTGCGAGGCTGTTCTTTGCGGCCCCATTGAGAAGGAGCCGTTTCTTATTATTGCGGACGAGGGCTGCATTACTCGCTATTACAGCGTCGGATTGTCCGCCGGAGAGGCGCTGAAAGCGATGCTGGCTGAGCAACTTCCGCTTATCGTCGATTTCATCGGCGGGACCGGCTGCGGTGCTGCGCATACGAACTGCGACTGCGGACAAGGGGAGAAAGCATGAGGCGCACGCGCTCCGTCTGTCCGATCTGTTTGAAGCCGGTGGCCGCGGATTTGATCGAAAAGGACGGGATCACCTGTCTGGAAAAATACTGTCCGGAGCACGGCGCTTTTTCCGTACCGGTGTGGCACGGACGGCTGAACATGGATACGTGGCGTGCCGGAACATCGGAGCTTGCGCTAGGAGACGGACTGCATTGCCCGGAAAACTGCGGCATCTGTAAAGAACATGAGAGCGGCACCTGCTGTGCGCTTCTGGAGGTCACCGAACGGTGCAATCTGCATTGCCGCTTTTGCTTTGCCAACGGTGGGGAAAGTGAAAACGAACCTTCGCTGGATGAACTTATGCTGGCTGTCGCCTGTATCATGGAGATGGGCGGTCGGCCGACGCTGCAGCTCTCCGGCGGAGAACCCACACTGCGGGACGATCTGCCCGAGCTGATCGCCTATGCAAAATCTATCGGCTGTCCCTATGTGCAGCTCAACACCAACGGCATCCGCCTGGCGGGGGATGAGGCTTACGTTCACTCTCTTGCGGAGGCAGGACTGTCTTTCGTGTTTATGCAATTCGACGGTGTGACAGACGATGTGTATCAAACACTTCGCGGTGCGCCATTACTGAAGGAAAAACTCGCAGCCATCCGGAACTGCGACAGACATGGTCTTGGCGTAACGCTGGTCCCGACGGTAGTGCGGGGCGTGAACGACCGTCAGCTCGGCAGCATCGTCCGTCTCGGCGCGTCGCTTTCTCCCGCGGTGCGCGGTGTCCATTTTCAACCGGTGTCCTATTTCGGGAGGTATCCGGATGCACCGGAGGAACGCTATACATTGGATGAACTGATCTGTGACCTGAGCGAGCAGCTAGATGTTGGAACGGACAGCCTTGTGCCTTCCCACTGCGACCACCCTATGTGCGGATTTCACGGCAGCTTTGCTGTCATGCCGGACGGAAAGCTGCTTTCGCTGTCGTCCTGCTCCGCCAGCGGAACAGATAAGACCACTGCGGAACGAAACCGCGACTATGTGGCGCGCCACTGGATGCGGACACAGGGAACGGAACAGCAAGAGGAGAACAACAGCACGACTTTCGCGAACGGCGATGGAATCGACTTTGATGTGCTTCTGAACCGACTCAGGACGAACAGCTTTACGCTGACGGCCATGGCGTTTCAGGATGCGATGAATTTGGATATTGAACGCCTGCACCGCTGCAGCCTGCACGTCTGGCATGACTTCAGGCTCATCCCGTTTTGCGCCAGGTATCTGACACCGGTGAAAATGAAATGAAAAGTCTAAGAGACACAGGAGACGTGCTGAATCCCTGTGCACCGGAGACAGTTGCGGGACTTTTGCCTGATGGCGCAAGAATCCTTGACATCGGCTGCGGCGAGGGCAGACTGTTGCAATATCTGGAGGAAAACGGATGGCTGTCGGTCGGCGCGGAGCCGGATGCCGGACGCGCCTTAAAAGCAAGGCAAAACTGTCCACGCACATGGATCGTGAACGCGCGCGCGGAGGCACTGCCGTTTCCCGCGGGTTCTTTTAACGCGGCGGTCATGGAGTGTGCGTTTTCTTTGTGTGACCCGGAAGCGGCGGTGAGTGAGCTGTGCCGGGTGCTTGCCCCCGGCGGGACGGCAGTCATAACCGATCTTTATGCCTCCGGCGATCAGGCGGTGCTGGAGAAAAGCACCATGGTACGGAACATATATCCGAAGGATGTGGTGGAAGCGTTTTTCGGAAGGGGCTTTATCCTTAAAAGCTTTGAGGATCATACACATGAACTGACGGAGATGTTCGCGCAGATGATTCTGGACGGAACTGTGTGCGGCTGCGTCGCACCGGAGGAACTTGCCACGCTGCGTTCGGCGCGGCCCAGGTACGGCATATGGCTATGGACGAGACTCTAGAACGCATCAACGCGCATCAAGTATGCGCGGACAAAAGCTGGAGATCAGGCCAAAGCGGGTGTTGTTGTCGGAATTTTCGGGCGGAAGTCCGAGTTGGCCAGGCCGCCGCCGATATACGGCTTGGATGATGCCGAGCAGGGAAGCGGCTCTTTTTCAAGAGGAACAGAAAAGCGGGTTGTCTATGCTTACTAAAGCAGAGACAACCCGTTATTTAATTTTATGTATATTGACAAAATTTGGAGCCATTAGTATACTGAACTTGACATGTGTATTGAAGCAACAAACAAGTGTATATAACCATGCAAACACAAATTATGAAAAGAGGAAGAAGCAATGGCGATTCAGTTTTTGAGCAAAGAATATGAAGCGAAGATGACCGAGCTTTTAAAGGCAGAGTTCAGCAAGCCCTCCAATCTTAGCTGTGCTTTTTGCCAAATCATCAAGGGCTGCCCCGATGGGCAGGACAGATGGGTACTGTATGGCGTTGACAAGGGCATCATGACCAACTTCTCCATCGGAGAAGGCGAAGCGCCCGCGGCACAGTACCGCGTAAGGGGGCCATACAAGGTCTATGTTGACCTGATCGAAGGACGGCTGGACGGCAAGACTTCACTGATAACCAAGAAGCTGGCGCTTGAGGGCAGCATGGCAAAGGCTCTGGGCATGCTCGGCGCTTACACGAGAATCGAGAAAATCCAGCGTTCCATCGAGACCTCTTTCTAAGACATCGGCGCAATCCGTCAGCGGGAAATCCGGTGGCGGACAGTTTTCCTGTTAACACAGTCCCGCCGGAAGCAGGAAATACCTCCGGTGGCCAAGAGGAGGAAAAGAATGAAGTTAAGAATTAACGGCCAAGTCCGTGACGTCGAGTGCGAGAGCAATGAAATGTTGTCCGCCGTGCTCAGAAGGATCGGCCTTACCGGAACGAAAGTCGGCTGCGGTGCCGGCCAGTGCGGAGCGTGCTCCGTCATCCTTGACGGACAGGTTGTGCTCTCCTGTATAAAGAAGATGTCCATGATTCCTGAGAATGCCGAGATCACCACGATCGAGGGGATCGGTACACCGGAGCAGCTGCATCCGCTGCAGCAGGCGTGGATTACATACGGTGGTGTACAATGCGGTTTCTGTAGTCCCGGTTTTATCGTTTCAGCCTTTCAGCTTTTAAAGGGAAACCCCTCCCCAACACGCCAGGAGGTGCGCGACTGGTTCTTAAAACACCGCAACGCCTGCCGCTGCACCGGATATAAGCCGCTGGTGGACAGTGTGATGAAGGCTGCCGCGGTCATGCGCGGCGAGCTGACCATGGACGACATCACCTATCATGCGCCCGCGGACGGCAATTATTACGGCACCTCAATCCCGCGTCCCGCCGCTATTGGAAAGGTCACCGGTACCTGTGAATTCGGCGACGATTATACGCTCAAGGAAATGCCGGCCGACACGCTCCATTTGGCCGTTGTTCTGCCGGACGAGGCCTATGCAAAGATCCTATCCATCGATACCTCCGAGGCGGAAGCGATGCCGGGCGTCTTTAAGGTCGTGACCTGGGAGAACATTCAGGGGGATAACAGCATTTTCATGCCGGTCATGCACTCGCGTTCGACCTGCGTCGGCTTTGAGCATCAGATTCTGAACAGCGAAATGGTATATCACCGCGGCGACGTTCTGGCGCTGGTCTGCGCAGATACGAGGGAGCAGGCCCGGGCGGCGGCGAAGATGGTAAAGGTTGAGCTTGAGCCTCTCGCGCCCTTTGAGAACATTCTCGAATCCCTTGCGCCCGACGCCGAGCAGATACATCCGGACCACCCCAATATGTACATAGAGCAGCCTCTGTTCAAAGGCGAGGACACCCGTAAGGTGCTGGCGGAATCCGCATACGTCGTTGAGGGCAGCTTCCACTCCCAGCGCCAGCCCCATCTGGTCATTGAGCCGGACGTTGTGCAGGCCTATATGGAGGACAATTCTCTCTGTGTGCGCTGCAAGTCGCAGATGCTAAGCTCCACAGCAGGCCTGATCGGCACGGGCGTCGGCTTTGACGCCGTGGATATGCGCTTCATACTGAACCCCACCGGCGCCAGTTTTGGCTATTCAATCTCCCCCAAGACGCCCGCCCTGGCCGCGGCAGCCTGTTTGGTCACCGAAAGGCCGATTGCCATGACCCTCTCTTACGAGGAGCATCAACGCATAACCGGCAAGCGCGCCCCCTCTTATACCAATGCCCGCCTGGGCTGTGACAAGGACGGCAGGTTGACCGGCATCGAATTTGAGATCGCCTATGACAAGGGCGCCTATTCCGAGGTCGCTTTCATCCTGATTCCCAAGGGCGTTCGCTTTATGGGTACGCCTTACACCATTCCCAACGCACTGGGACTTTCCAAGGGCGTCATGAGCAATAACGCCTATTCCACGGCATACAAGGGTTTCGGCGCGCCGCAGACCTGCACCGCTTCCGAGCAGCTGATGGATATGCTGGCGGAGAAGGCGGGCATAGACCGCTTTGAATTCAGGTATAAAAACGTCTACCGCCCAGGTGATCTGAATCTGAACGGTGAGCCGTATGACGTGTACCCGATGGTGGATATTCTTGACAAAATGCGCCCCTACTACTATGAGGCGGTGGCCCGTGCGAAAGCTGAGAATACGCCGGAAAAACGGCGCGGCGTCGGCATAACCTGCTGTCATTACAACGTCTGCTCCGATGCTTCAGACCATTGCGGAGGTTGCTCTGGAACTCAACCCGGATGGCACCATCACCAGCTTCAACACTTGGCAGGATATGGGCCAGGGCTCTGACGCCGGTACGCTGCTGACCACTTATGAGGCACTCAAGCCGCTGGGCATCCGGATGGATCAGATTAGGCTCGTCATGAACGACACAGCGCTCTGCCCGGATACCGGCCCGTCAGCCGGCAGCCGAAGCCACTATATGGCCGGTAACGCTTATATTGACGCCGCCAATCAGCTGATTTCAGCCATGGCCAAGCCGGACGGCAGCTTCCGCACCTATGGCGAAATGATTGCGGAAGGCATACCCACCAAGTATATCGGTGAGCATGACACCTCAGACAGCACGAATGAGCTCGACGCCAACGACGGACATGGCAGACCCTCTCCGGAATATACCTACGGCGCAATGCTTTCCGAGGTGGCGGTCGATACCGCCACCGGCAAGACCAGGGTTCTGTCCATGCGCTGCATCGCAGACATCGGCGTTGTCGCCCACCCCATCAATGCCCTGGGACAGGCGTACGGCGCCATGGAGCACGGAATCGGCATGGCGCTCTCCGAGGACTATGACGATTGGAAGAAGCATCGAAACCTCGCTGGTGCGGGCTTCCCGTACATCGACATGGTGCCGGACGATATGCACGTGGAATTCATTGAGACACCCCGTCCCACCGGACCTCACGGCTCCTCCGGCTGCGCTGAAATGTTCCAGACCACACCACATGTGTGCGTCATAAACGCCATCTACGACGCCTGCGGTGTAAGAATCCATGAACTGCCCGCACGGCCCGAAAAGGTGCTGGCCGGACTCAAGGCCATCGAACGCGGAGAAAAGTATGAGCCCGAAAAATATTACCTAGGCGATGATTTCTATGAGCACATGGATGAAATAAAAGCGAATCCCGTGCAAACCGAATACGAAGAATGAGAGCAAGCGATATTGCCGCGCTAAGGCAACAATGTACAAGGGGAGGGCCACTGCCATGTACGGCGGCCTGCCCTCTCAATGTTGATGTCAGGGCGTTTATAGAAAAAATAAAGCAGGGGGACATACAGAAAGCCCGTCTCATATATGAGCGCGCTGTATTGTTTCCGCGCATCGTTGCGGCGCTCTGTCCCGCGCCCTGCGAAGCCTTTTGTCGCTCAGCTCTGAAAATTCGTGCGCTGGAGAGCTTTTGCTTTTCCGAACCCTCAGGGGAACACGTCGGACGTATGCCTGCCCGGAACAAAAAGGTCGCCGTCGTGGACGGCGGCCTTTCCGGCCTCGCCTGTGCGCTGCGCCTGTCGGAGCACGGATGGGGCGTCGAGTTGTTTTCGTCAGGGGAAAGGCCCGGAGGCGGAATTTGGGAGCTTCTGCCGCAGGAGCTGATTCTTTCGGACTTCGCGGTATTGGATAAGAGCAGGATTGTGGTTCGCAACAATGCCGGCTGTCAGAATCCTGAGGACTTTGATTATGTCTATTTGCCCCACGAGGATGTGAGCATCGGCGGTATCCGAAACGGTCTGCGCGACGCTGAGGCAATCGAAAAGGCTTTAAAGCTGGGCGACCAGCCAAAATTCGACAGCGCCGCGGCAATTGCTGCGCGGATTATGCCGCCTCCCGAGGTTTTCGATTTGGCGGAGGCCACAGCGGAGGCGCAGAAATGCCGTGGCTGCAAGTGTAACGACTGTATCAGGAATTGTGTCATGATGCAGTATTTCGGGCGGACGCCGGAAAAGCTGTTCGTCGATGTGGGCGGAACGCTGGGCGTGGTCAAAGGGGTTTCCAAGCGGATTGCTCAGAAACAGATCTTCTCATGCAATCTGTGCGGCTTGTGTGATTGTCCGGCCGGCATTGATTTTCAGAAAATGTTTGCCGACAGCAGGCGGGCAATCTTTGAGACCGGCCGCATGCCGCAAGCCTATCACCAGTTCTGGATGGAGGACATGGAACACGCCATGTCCGAAAATGCTTTTCTAGCCCTTGGGGGCCCGGCCGGCTATATGTTTTTTCCCGGCTGCCAGCTTGGCGCGTCCAGACCGGAGTATGTTACTGCCGCATACGGTATATTAAAAAAAGAACTCGGAGAGGTTTCACTTCTGCTCGCCTGCTGTGGCGCGCCGGCCTACTGGGCGGGAAATGTGAAGGCTGAACAGGAACTTGCCGCGCGGCTGAGCGAGGTGTGGCGGGACATGGGCCATCCGAAGGTGGTTACAGCCTGCCCGAGCTGCGGTAAGCAGCTTGCAAAAATGTGTCCGGAATGGGAGTGTGTCTCCCTGTATGAGATCCTGGCTAATTCTCCCTTTGCCGAAAAAGGACAGGGAATGCAGGTGGCGGTGTTCGATCCCTGCGCGGCGAAAGAAATGCAGGAAGTAAAAGAAAGTGTTCGCAAGATTGCCCGGCGCAGCGGTTTTTCACTGATGCCGTCACCAAGGGAGAACTGCTGCGGCAACGGCGGACATATGCGTGCGGTGGCGCCGGAACTTTTCGACCAGATTGCGGAGAGCAGCGCTTTTTCCTCCAAAGAGGACGCAATCACCTATTGTGTCAACTGCCGGGACATTTTCGCCTCCCGAGGAAAACGAGCCATTCATATTCTTGATTTGTTTTGTGAAGGAAGCCCGGAGAACGCTTTTTGCAGGCCTGCCCCATCCTGGGGAGAGCGCCGAAGAAACCGCGAGCTATTAAAGGCAGGTTTGACAGATATGCCTGCTCCGCACGGAGCCATAAAGCTCCTCATCAGCGGAGAACTTATGGCAAAGCTGCAGAATGAGCTCCTCACTGAGCAGGAAATTCTGAACACAATCCAAAGCTGCGAGTCGAGCGGTGACAAGCTCTCTTATGCCGGATCGGACGTCTATATAGGACATATGCGTCAAGGCGCGATCACGATTTGGGTCGAATACCGCGTCTTGGACGGCGGCTATGAGCTGCGAAATGCGTATTCCCACAGGATGATTATTGCGGAGGGGGTGCCGGATGGAGTCAGGTGAACTGGTTTGTTGTAAATGCGGCGTCCCTTTGGCGAGCATCAAATCCAAGCTGTCATACATGGGTTTTAGCGCCAGCTATGAGTTTCCGCGCTGCCCGGTGTGCGGACAGATTTTCATTTCCGAGGAGCTGGTCAAAGGAAAGATGAAGGAACTGGAAATGACATTGGAGGACAAATAGCAGGATTTGCAAAGCTGTAAGCAAAGAGACACGGGGCTACTTTGCTGATAAGCATGCGCTCTGTAGTACTGTCACGAGAATACCACTGTACAAGCCACCCGCGAAGCGGGTGGCTTGTACAGGCTCTATAGGACTTAATATTGGTCGCACCACAAAATACAAGGGGCTAGTTCCAGCGCAGACCCTAACAAGAAGGCTCTTAAATCGTATGTTCGTGCTCCATCAAGGTCCAGTATCGCTTTTATTAGGCGCTGATTAGATCCTCACTCAATTAAGCATCCAACGGATGCCGAATTTGTCTTGATGTTCCGCAATAAAGTTCGGAGAGAATAACAAGCGCCCTAAGCCATTTTCAGAGACTTTCCGCCGTGATTTTCTATATTGGGAACTTGGGGTTGGCATGTAATTTAAGTTGAAATTTCTGAGCGAAAATCATCTATACAAAAGCAAAAACCACATTGACCGATAATGGTGAAATGTGTATAATGTAGAATGCTGTAGAAAATTGATGAAAATTGCAGCTGGATACATAGGGCGATGAAGAATCGATCAGACTGCGCCGAAGAAAATGAAAAGGCGGAATACCTGAGTGAAGACCGAAACAAAGATCAGTCCAATAAGGATAATTATACCGGCTCTTCTGATATTTGGTATCATAATATGTGCCATCATATACCGATCAGATACCGTAAATCTGGTTACATCCGAAAAGGACAGGAGCCTTTTCGAATCGGCTTCAGAGCAGACGTATCTGTTTGTTTCACAGATCAACGAGCGCTATGATATTTTGAAGGAATATTCCGAACAGCTGAGAGATACGGATAGTGACAACAGGCTCCGGATCCTCGGTAAAATTAAAACTTCGGCCGCAAAATACGGGTTTTCGGATATCGCGGCAGTCGGGGACGACGTGGGTCTGCAGGCGCAGAGCGAAAGACCCGACGTAACCGGTCAGACTTACTTCAAAACAGCGCAGAACGGCGGAAGCGCACTCGAAAAAATTACGGGCAGCGGCGGGACGTTCTTTGCGTTTGCGGTTCCGTTTTTATCGGAAGGGACAAACGAGGGCGCGGTAGTCGGCTTTTGTCCGGAGGAGAGCATGCAAAAAATGCTGGCTTCCTGCGATATGAGCGGCCTTGATGCCCCGCTGATTTTCGATTCCGCCGGCAATATCATTATCGGAACGAATAAACTCCCACAGTTTACAGGACAGAGCAACGTGTTCCGGGCACTTGAAGGGACGGCCGATAAAAAAACCGGCGGAAGCGCTGCCGATGCCGTGCGTCTTGCCGTTGCCGCGGGAGAAAAAAATTTTGTGAACAGCAGCTTCGGAGGAACCGAATACGATTATGCGTTTATGCCTCTCGGGATCAACGGCTGGTATCTTCTGCACTTGGCGGATTTATCGGATATAGACCGGCAGAACATGAGGTCGCTTTTGCTGCTTGCGGTTGCCGTCTTGCTTTCGCTGCTGCTGTTTATCGTTTTGATGGAGACAACGAGAAAGAGAAGAATCGAAAAGCGGGAGGACCGGGTCAGGCTGGACGAGGCTATTTCGATTGACCATCTCACCGGACTTTTCAATAAACCCGGGTTTGAAGCGGAGACCAGAAAACGGCTCGATACGCTGCCGGAGGACTGTGTCTGCGCGGTGGTTTCTTTTGAAGTGGTGTCGTTCAGGTCATATAACGCGCTGTACGGCTTTGACGCGGGAGACGCGCTGCTGAGAAAAATCGCCGACATCATACGCGAGATCTGCATCGACGCGGCAGGACGGCTGTATGCGGACCACTTCGTGATGTTTGTCAGCGGACGGGACAACGAGGATGTTTTTACAATACTGAAAAAAGGCGTCGCGATTGCGAAGGATTCTGGCTTGCCTTTCTATCTCTGCGGAGGGATAGACCTGGTGGACAGAAGAGAGATGCCCGTGCCGCTTATGGTCGACAGGGCGTCGATAGCAAAGGATACCATAAAGTACAAATTCGGTACGGGCATAGCCATATACAGCGATTCAATGCTTGAATGCCAGATCGAGGATGCCGAGCTTGTAGGCAGTATGATGAAGAGCCTGAAAAACGGCGAATTCGTAGCCTACTACCAGCCAAAATATAAAATGGACACCGAGACCATCGCCGGTGCAGAGGCTCTGGTGCGCTGGCAAAAGCCTGACGGAGAGATCATAAAGCCGGGAAAATTTATAGAGCTCTTTGAGAAAAACGGCTTTATACGAAGGCTTGATTTCAATGTCTTTGAACAGGCATGCATTATGCTGAGGGAGACATTGGACGCCGGCAGACCCGTCGTGCCGATATCCGTGAATTTTTCCCGCGTCCATCTCTATGATTCGCATTTTCCGCAGAGAATCTACAATATTGCGAGAAAACACAATATCGATATGAAATATCTTGAAATAGAACTGACGGAAACGGCCTTTCTAATGGAGGGAAAAGAGCTGAGTAAGGTTGTCGGAAGACTTCATGACTTTGGATTTACCGTCGCGATTGACGATTTCGGCAGCGGCTTTTCGTCACTGAATATGCTAAAGGACGTTCCGGTGGATGTCCTCAAGATCGATATGAAGTTCCTAGAGGGCTTTGAGAACGGGGGAAAGGTGGGTACGGTCGTCACCTCGATAATCAGAATGGCAAAGTGGCTCGGGATCCCCGTCGTTGCGGAAGGCGTTGAGACAAAGTCCCAAGTCGATTTTTTGCGCACACTGGGCTGCAATATGGTGCAGGGATTTTTCTATTCTCATCCGTTAGCGCGCGAGGACTATGAAAAACTGCTGAACAATGAACCCGTCGCCGTTTATGAGCGGCCGGAAAAGCCGCCGGTATTCTCTCAGGAAAGCATAAACGCCATAATGGGCGGGGACAGTTTGGTCAACACACTTGTCGACGGAATTTTCGGCGCTTTCGGTCTGTATGAACTCTCGCAGAATCGGCTTGAGGCCATCAGAGTAAATAAAAGCTACTGCGAGATCCTCGGCTATCCGGATATGTCGGCTTTCAGCGGCCATTCGCTGAACATACTGATGAACATTTATTCTTTTGATGTGGAAATGTTGCTTGACGTCTGTGTAAGGTCCGTGAGAACCGGAAACGTACAGAAGTTCACGGTGCGCCGCTATGACTATTACGGCAACCTGAGGCAGTTCTCGGGACTAATCAAGCATGTGGGCGGATCGGCGGAGAGACCGCTTCTCTGCATAACCTTTATCGATGCGACCGAGAGACTGCAGGCTGACAGAGAGAGGGAACTGAGTAAGTACGGGGACGCGCTCACCGGAATTTTCGACGAGATATGGGAGTTCGATTACACGCAGAATACCGTATGTCGCCTCAGTTCCAATCATGTGAGAGGTCACGGCCGGATCATGAAGCTGGACGAGGTGGAAAAGAAATGGATTGAAAATAAAATATTTCCTGAGGACAGGGGCACGGTTGAAAAGATCAGAGACTCCGCGAGGGCGGATAAGCTCGAAATGCCCTCGACGCTGGAATACAGAGAATATGTGAACGGGGAGATAAGATGGATCTCATCCTCGATGGTCACGGTGGCCGGAGGCAGCTACCTGCTCTGCAACCTGGATATCACGGACAAGAAGCAGTTCGAACTGCTCGTTGAGAAAATTGAGAACCTTCACCGCAGAGTCGAACTCGACGCCGCCTCGGGCGTCCTGAACAGCAATACCGTTGAGAATCTCGTCAAGGAAAGACTGAAAAGGGATGCTCCGGAAAAGCTGTCCGCTCTCATGACGGTCAGCCTGGACAACTACAAAAATATCGGCGCCATGTTCGGAGAGACCGTCGCCCATGCACTGATAAAGGATGCTGCCTCAAGGATAAAAAGCATGTTCCGGGAGCAGGATATCGTAGGACGCATAAGCGAGGAAAAATTCATTGTATATATGAGCGGCATATCGGATTTTGCAGACGCCGGAGCAAAGGCGCAGAACCTGCGGGGCGCAATAGAAAGCATGACGGTTGTAGGGAACTTCCCCGTAAGCTGCAGCGTTGGCGTCAGTATAATAACCGCCGATGAAAGGGATTATGTCCAGAATCTCGTTAAAGCGGAAACAGCGCTGCGCGAGTCGAGAAGAAAAGAAGAAAATCCCGGCGGCGCCGGCACGGAAAAAACGGAATAGGCCGAATAGTTGCGGAAATCGCCGTAAAGGGAGTATAATACCTTTACGGCGATTTCCGTGTAACGGACAAAAAGTTTATGGCGGAGGCTCATATGGAGAATAAAAAAGAAAAAGCGGTGTTGGCAGGGCTTTCCGCTAGTTCGCTGCCAGCGGACGAATGTTCAACGGAGACGAGTATGGAGGAGCTTTCCGCGCTGGTAGAGACCGCCGGAGGGGAGACGGCAGCGTGGCTTCTGCAGAACAGGCAGACGCCGGAAGCGCGCACCTTCATCGGCGACGGGAAGGTGAAAGAGCTTAGGGAACTGGTAGTCAATCACGGCTGCGATCTGGCCGTTTTCGACAATGAGCTCTCGCCGTCGCAGATGCGGGTCCTGTCAGAGGAACTGGGAGTGCGGGTGCTGGATAGAAGCGGCCTTATTCTGGATATTTTCGCCCAGCGTGCGCAGACAAGAGAGGGCCAGCTCCAGGTGGAACTCGCGCAGTACGAGTATCTTCTTCCGAGACTCACGGGCATGTGGCAGCACCTTGTGCGTCAAACGGCTTCAGGCGGCCCGTCGCCGATAGGAACGCGCGGACCGGGAGAGACGCAGCTTGAAACCGATCGCCGGCATATAAGACGGAAGATTCAGAAGCTGCGCGAAGAGCTCGAGTCCGTGCGAAGAGTCCGCGGAACTCAGCGCAGGCAGCGCGAGAAAAACGCGGTTCCGGTCGTCGCACTCGTCGGATATACGAACGCAGGCAAATCAACGCTTATGAACCTTCTGACAGACTCGGATATCCCCGCTAACGACAGACTTTTTGATACGCTTGACACCACTACCAGAAAAACGGACATAAGCGATACGCAGGAGGTGCTGCTCTCCGACACGGTCGGCTTCATAAGAAAACTGCCGCATCACCTTATTGAAGCCTTCAAAGCTACGCTGGAGGAGCTGGCCTACGCGGATGTGCTTGTCCATGTAATAGACGTATCAAACCCGAACTGGGCGGAACAGGCCGAGATCGTAGACGCACTTATAGAGCAACTGGGCGCAGGACAAACTCCCTGTATTCGGGTCTTCAACAAGTGTGACAAGTTTTCGGGAGAGCTTCCGCACGGAGAAAATATTGTTTGTATCTCGGCGAAAACTGGCGAGGGAGTACCCGGTCTGCTCTTGGCTCTCTCAAGGATACTCGAAAGCGATAAGAAGAGAGTGGAGCTTCTGCTGCCGTATTCTGAGGCCGGTGTGCTTGAGCTTCTGCACAGGGAAGGCGCGGTGGTCTCAAGCGAATATGCCGAGAACGGAATAAAGGTCAGCGCGGTGATTAAGCCGGAGCTGTGGGGAAAGGTGCGCAGTTTTACAGAGGACGTCGGCGAAGGGAAAATGGAATGACGGAGTATTTTGTGCCGGCGGGTTTCGGAGAAGCAGAGTTCACCGAAAAGCGCTCACGATTTATCGGAAGAGTATGGCGCACGGACACGGAAGAGGAAGCTCTCGAGAGAATACGCGAGACACGAGAAAGAAACCACGATGCGACGCATAACGTTTACGCCTACAGAATCAGGGAATGCAATACGGCAAGATACTCGGACGACGGTGAACCCGGGGGAACGTCCGGCCTACCGACCTATAATTTGTTCGCCTCAGAAGATATAAATAATGTATGTTGTGTTGTGACAAGATATTTTGGCGGAACGCTGCTCGGAGCGGGGGGCCTTGTGCGCGCTTACTCCAAGGCGGCTAAAATGGCACTGGACGCCGCAGGAGTCGCGAGGATGGCCCAGTGGCGCGCTTTGTCCGTAAGTTGCGGCTACGGCTTTTATGAGCGCATGAAACGCCTGCTGGAGGAGCACGGAGCCATTGTCCGGAACACGGATTTCGGAGTGGACATAAGGCTGGACGTGCTCCTGCGCGCAGACAGGGCAGAGAAATTCGTCTCCGCACTTTCCGAAGCTTCGGCGGGCAGGGCAGGCTGCGTCTTTGCGGGCGAGGAGTTTCTTGGCGTGCGTATCAGATAATAGCTCCCGTAAATAAATACGGAGCGGCCCAGCTTTAGCGGGGCCGCTTTGAATTGTTAACGAATCATTAATGTTAATTAAAAAAGAGGGAAATGGGCGGCAATGTCGTATAAAGAGAGTATGGACAAGTTGTCCCAAACGAATTGGAGGTGAGCTGTTCTGCCGAACCTGAGAGAAACACGCGAGCACCTTGAGCATCTTCTCATCTGCGGGCGCGGAGTGCTTGCCGAGGAATCGAAAGGACGCGCCGTTTACGAAGAGCCGGATCAGATACGCACCTGTTTTCAGCGCGACGTCGACCGCATAACGCACTCGAAATCCTTCAGAAGGCTTAAGCATAAGACTCAGGTTTTTCTCCAGCCTGAAGGCGACCATTACCGGACGCGTCTGACGCATACCCTGGAAGTTACGCGCATCGCGAGGACGGTTTCACGCGCTCTGATGCTGAACGAGGACCTGACCGAGGCGATAGGTCTGGGACACGATCTTGGACATACCCCTTTCGGACATGCGGGCGAGCGGGCGCTCAACGAGATATTTCCGGGCGGTTTCCGGCACTACGAGCAGAGCCTCAGAGTGGTCGACCGGATAGAAAAATCGGGCAGAGGATTGAACCTATGCTATGAGACGCGCATGGGCATACTCCACCACACGGCAGGCTCAACGGACGACACGGCCGAGGCAACAGCGGTGCGCTTGTCGGACCGTATCGCTTATATCAACCACGATACCGACGACGCGATAAGAGCCGGTATCCTTTCAGCCGGGGATATTCCGGAGATTGTGCGGACGTATATCGGCGAGAGCAACAGCAAGAGGATCGACACCATAATTAAGGATCTCATCGCAACGAGCGCGGACGGAGAAATAAGAATGTCCGACGAGATGACGAAAGCGGTGAACGTATTCCACGACTTTCTGAACGAGAGTGTCTACCATAATCCCATGGCCAAGGGCGAGGAGTCAAAGGTTTCGAACATTCTTGGTAGCCTCTGGGCGAACTATGTGAAAAATCCCGAAAAGCTGCCGCACGATTTTAAACAGATCGCGGACGAGGAGGGCGTCGAGAGGGCTGTCTGCGACTATATCTCAGGCATGACGGACGATTACGCGATATTTCAGTTCAGCAGTACTTTCATTCCGGCGGCATGGCAGATTAAATAATACATGGGCTGCCGTAAACTTCAGGAAACGGAGGCGGCAATATGGCTTTTTCAGAGAGTTTTCTCCAGGAGCTTACAGAACGTAACGAGATAACCGACGTCGTTTCCGCCTATGTCCGCCTGACAAAGCGGAGCGGGAGTAATCTGTTCGGGCTATGCCCCTTCCACAGCGAGAAAACGCCGTCTTTTTCCGTAGCGCCGGATAAGCAGATATACCATTGCTTTGGCTGCGGCAAGGGCGGAACGGTAATTAACTTTATAATGGAAATCGAGAACCTTTCATATCCGGACGCGGTGCGCTTCCTTGCGCGGCGAGCGGGAATTCCGGTGCCCGAGGATGAAAAGGACGAGAACTACTCGCGCAGGGAGCGAATGCTCCGGCTCAACCGTGATGCGGCGGTTTTTTTCCACGATCAGCTCTCGGTTCCGGACGGAGAAATTGCGAGAAACTACATAGCAAAAAGGGAGATATCGCCGGCAATGGTGACCCGTTTCGGGCTGGGCTTTGCGCCAGATTCGTGGGACAGCCTGGTTTCGTCAATGCTCAAAATGGGCTATTCCCGGCATGAACTTATTGATGCCGGTCTCGCCAGAGCCTCGAAGAACGGCGGCGGGGGGGCCTATGATACTTTTCGCAACAGGCTTATGTTTCCTGTCATAGATATACGCGGCAGCGTCATAGGCTTTTCAGGACGTATCCTTGACAGCGGCGAACCAAAGTACATGAACAGCCCTGAAACGCTCGTTTTCAATAAGAGTCACAATCTTTTTGCAATGAATTTGGCTAAAAAGTCAAAAAAGGGATATATAATCCTCTCTGAGGGCAACATAGACGTAGTTGCGCTGCATCAGGCCGGTTTCGACTGCGCGGTCGCGTCTCTCGGTACCTCTCTGACACAGGAACAGGCAAGGCTAATTTCCCGCTATACGGGCGAGGTTGTAATTGCCTATGACGGAGATGCGGCGGGGCAGAAAGCCTCGCAGAGAGCGATTTCTATCCTTCAACAGCTCGACCTGAAGGTTCGGGTGCTCCGCATAAGCGGGGCAAAGGACCCGGACGAGTTTATAAAGACTTTCGGCGCGGCGGCGTTCGAGAATCTGCTTACACGCTCGGAGAACCACATAGAATATAGGCTGGCGGACATTGCCTCGAAATATGACCTCGCCACCGACGAGAGCAGAGTTTCTTTTCTGAAGGATGCGACCGGCCTGATCGCAAGTCTGCCGAGTACGGTCGAGCGCGAGGTATACGCGCGCAAGGCGGCTGATATGGCAAAAGTATCCGACGACGCGGTGATTACCGAGGTCGAGCGGCTCCGCAAAAAAATCATCGGGCAGGCAAAAAAAAAGCAGGAGAGCGATATTTCCCGCCCAGTGAGGACGAGGCAGCCGCGCGAGAGGTCGATACGCTTTGAGAACGTCAAGAGCGCAGCGGCGGAAAAAGGTGTTCTGAGGCTGCTGTACTTTGAGCCGGGCCTGTTTACCGGCGCGGCAGGGATAGCGGAGGAGGATTTCTCCGTCCCGACTTTCGGAAAAATGTTCAGCGAGATAGCAAAGCGCACAAAAACCGGCGCACAACCGTCGCTCGCCCCGCTCAGCGAGAGCTTTTCGGGTGAGGAGATATCGCTCCTGACCGAGATTCTCAGTGAGCCGCAGGAGCTTGCGCAGAGCAAAAAAGCTCTGGACGACTACATAAACATAATAAAGACTGAAAAACTTGCCAGGCGGCATGTCGGCAATACTGATGGTATGGAGCTCCTGGAGCTCGCCGAGAAGCTGCGCGAAAGCAAGGGTTATGGGGGAAAATAGAATGGCCGCAAACGACAAGGAAGAAGCAAAAAAAGTGAAAGCACAGGCACCAGACGAGGAAAAGAACGCACAGGCTCCGGAGAGTCCGGCTTCCGAAAAAACCAACGAAGACTACCTCCGTGAACTGATCGAGAAGGGTAAGAAGGCGGGCAAGCTGACATCCAAGGAGCTCATGGATGTACTTGAAAACCTCAATCTTGATGCCGATCAGATAGACAAATTTTACGATCAGCTCGAGAATCTTGGTATCGAGACCGCGGGAGAGGACTATCTGCGCCCGATCGATGAGGAAGCTCTTCCCGAGCTTGAGGAACTTGAAGAGATCGAAGAGGTCACCGAAGACGAGCTCGCGAATACGGACGCACTGATCGATACCTTCGCAACAGATGATCCCGTGCGTATGTATCTGAAGGAGATAGGAAAGATACCCCTTCTCTCTCCTGAGGAGGAAATTGACCTCGCGATAAGGATGTCCGAGGGCGACGAGGAGGCGAAGCGCCGTATGGCGGAGGCGAATCTCCGCCTTGTCGTAAGTATAGCCAAGCGCTATGTGGGCCGCGGCATGCTCTTCCTGGATCTTATACAGGAGGGCAATCTGGGCCTGATCAAGGCCGTTGAGAAATTCGATTACACAAAGGGCTACAAGTTTTCTACCTACGCGACCTGGTGGATACGCCAGGCGATTACGAGAGCCATAGCGGATCAGGCGCGCACGATACGCATACCGGTGCACATGGTGGAGACAATTAACAAGGTCATCCGTGTCTCCCGTCAGCTGCTTCAGGAACTGGGACACGACCCTTCTCCGGAGGAAATCGCGGAAGAGATGGGCATGCCGGTTGAAAAGGTGCGTGATATACTGAAGATCGCGCAGGAACCGGTTTCGCTCGAAACCCCTATCGGTGAGGAGGAGGACAGCCATCTGGGAGACTTTATTCCGGACGAGGACGCGTCCGAGCCGAGCGAGGCGGCATCTTTCACCCTGCTCAAGGAGCAGCTCATGTCGGTGTTGTCGACACTGACTCCCCGTGAGGAAAAGGTTCTCCGTCTTCGCTTCGGCATAGAGGACGGCAGGACGCGCACGCTCGAGGAGGTTGGAAAGGAATTCAACGTCACCCGCGAACGCATACGCCAGATCGAGGCAAAGGCCCTTCGTAAGCTCCGCCATCCCTCGCGCTCCAAGAAGCTGAGAGATTTTCTGAATTAAGCGATTAGATGAAAATAATAACAGGCAGGTCTTGAACCTGCCTGTTATTATTTATGCGGGGTGGTGCGTTCTGTCAATAATGCGCCTGACTTATTAAGCCTTTGAAACCTGCACGGAGAGACAGCTGACGCCGTCTAACGTTGTGGTCCCAACCAGCACGACATATGCCGCGGTATCCGAGCTGTAGCTGAATTGCCAATAGGTGCCCGAACCGGCCTGAAACTCATTTATGTACGTGAATCCCCAATCTGTAAGCTCATCCAGATATTTTGGATATGCAAGACTGCCTTTTTGCCCCCAGGCACCGGCCGAAGTGAGCGCGTCCGCCGTGTAGTAATAGGTTGCATTTATGCCGGTGCTGTAGCTCTTATAGAGAGCGATTCCGCTGTAGGCACCACAGTCCGGCACCCCGGGAAAGGCCGCATATGGGGCTATGACGGACTTGGCGTTCATGGTTAACGAAAGCAGTGTGCTGCAGCCTGTAAGCCTATAGTTTTTGATCAGGTTTATAGGAACGGCCAGGTTGATGTTCTGCCCGCTGGAGGCCGTTTCCGACGTTATCCCTACGACTTTGCCATATTCGTTGAGCAAGGCCCCTCCGCTGCTGCCCTGCGAGATAGCGGCCGTAGTCTGAATAAATGTGACACCGCTGTTGCTTATCTGCCGGCTTGGGTTGGAGACGATTCCTTCCGATATGGTGTTTTTGAGTCCGAGAGGATTGCCGATGGCATATGAGGCCTCGCCGCCGACCACTCCCGATGAGTCGCCCAGTCCGAGGTGGGAGAAGCCGGAGCCGTTTATTTTGATTACCGCCCAATCCTCGTCCACATTGTAATCGTAGACGCCAACGACGTTATAAACGGTGTTTGTGTCCGCCGTTGTAATTTTTGCCGAGCAGGCGCCTTTAATAGCGTGATAGTTTGTTACGGCAGTCCCGTTGCCGTCTATGAAGAAGCCGCTGGCGGAGCCCGCTAAGACGCCCTTGGAGTTATATACCTCAAGGTAGAAAACAGCCGGGGAACATTTTGCGTAGATCTCGACCGGAGTCAGGACAATATCGCTGCCCGCGTTTACAATTGCAGAGGCGTCATAATAGGTCTCGAACTGATCTCCGGTAAAAACTCCATCGGAGATGAGCTTATCGGACAGAGTCGAAGTGGAGCCCTTGATTTTGGCGGAAAGCGAAGCATAGGTGACAGCGACGACGTCGGCACGGAGAAAATCCGTCGTCTGAACAATGTCCGGCAGGATGCCTATACTCTTGGCTAAAGAAAAAGGCTGATCCCAGGAAAAATCGCCGTTTTGATCCGAATAACCGAGAGCTCTAAGCGCAAAGGTGACATACATATTGGCGCTTGCGCTTCCAGTGCCGAATTCCGTGGCAGAGACGCCGTTAGTCAGGGACTTTTGATAAGCATAGCCGATATACTTTGAAGCCCAGGAGGGGATGTCCGTAAACGGATCAGGCCAGCTGCCGGCGAGAGCCTCGCTCTCCTGACCCAGCGACCGGACGAGCATGACCACTGCTTCGACCCGCGTTGGGGCTCTGTCGAGAGCAAAATCAGTGCTTGATACCCCCCTAAAAAGCCCGAGATCCTTTAGATCCAGTGCGAGCTGCTCTTCGGCGCGGGTATCCCGGTTGGCTGAAGCCGCCAGAGCCGAGGGGAATATCACTGTGAAACACAGAATGAGCACAAGTATAAAAGCAGATAATCTTTTCATGTTGGTCCCTCGCATATGGAGATTCGTTTTCATTCGCGCTGTAATAACAAAATTATATATTATCCTACAGCAATAGTCAAACAATTGCCAAGTTAATCAAATGAACTTTCTGTAAAAAGTTGAACAGATTATCGGCATTTTCCGGTAATAAACGCCCGCAACTGTTGAAAAGCCCTGAAGCGGCGTGAATTCGCTACTTCAGGGCTTTTGGTGACTCAGGAGGGATTCGAACCCTCGACCCTCTGCTTAAAAGGCAGATGCTCTGCCTACTGAGCTACTGAATCATGTTAACAGAATAGTAAATGGCTGGGATAGCAGGGCTCGAACCTACAATACCAGAGTCAAAGTCTAGTGTGTTACCGTTACACTATATCCCATCGTGGATTCAAGCAATGTTTGACCGGACAATCAGAATATTGAAAAATGGGGTGGGTAAAGGGATTCGAACCCTCGACACCCGGAACCACAATCCGGTGCTCTAACCAACTGAGCTACACCCACCATATGAGAATTGTCCGAGCAGTAAGTTGTGATCGGCTAGCGGCAAGAAAACTGGTACGCCAGAAGGGACTCGAACCCCTGACCTACTGCTTAGAAGGCAGTTGCTCTATCCACCTGAGCTACTGGCGCATATTGACTTTTTTATCCCCCTCGTCCTTTGGGGTTCCAGCAAAAACCATCAGGGCTTTGTGGGGAAAAGGAGGAGTCAAGCCTCGTGCTAAGTGATGCCGCTTGCGACACCACGTGCTCCGACGTTGGAGCGGGCGATGGGAATCGAACCCACGTATCCAGCTTGGAAGGCTGGTGTTCTACCATTGAACCACGCCCGCGAATTTGAGTTCAGCCATAGCATAATAACATCTATAGATATTATTGTCAATATTTTTATCGATAGTTTATGCCGGTAAGCGCCGATTATTTTGTTAGAGGAGGACAATGGTTATCCCGTTGTTGCTGCGTTCAAGATCACTGTCACGCCGCAACTCGCCGCAGAGAAGGAAGGCGTTCCTCGTAGCTTCATTAAAGATGGAGAAATCCTCGCCGGGGATGAAGTCCCTTATCAGGTGCTTGTCCTTCTGCTGCTGCAGGTAGCGCCTTGTTTCGGTTCTTATCTTTCCGCCCTTGCCGGTCGAACCGTAGCCGTGTATGATCTTGACGGCGGAAAAGCCCAGACTCTTGGCGCTGCGAATGTTGAAGGTTACGCGCTTTACGGCGTCCGAGGCCGTAGGCATGTCAGCCTTGATATTGACTTCCTTCAGATTTCCCGGCATGACCTATCCCTTCCGAAAGGGAGCAGACGCCACATTGTAGCGCGGCGTCTGCCCCGGAATCGCGTTTAGATACTTTACAGGTTTTTCAGCGCAAATTCGCGGCCCAGTGAGAAAGCCTTCTGATTCAGCTCGAGGAACTTCGGCTTTACACATTCGAAAATGGCTTTCTGCCAGACGTCCTCGGGAAAATCAGTAAAGGCGGAGAGAATGCCAATGAGCACGACGTTTACGGATTTGGCGCTTCCGGCCTCTTCGGCCATTTCCAGCGCGTCGCACGCCGCAATCTTCGCCCCACCGGCTCTGAGCTTATCGACGATATTCTCGGGGTACTCCATGGCACCGGTTATGACAGGCATGGGGCTGATCCTGCGGTCGTTTACGATGAGAGTTCCGCCCTCCCTGAGGTAGGATATCCATCTCGCTGCCTCGAGACGTTCGAAAGCGAGGATATAATCCGCCTCTCCCTGATCCACGAGGGGAGAGTAGACCTTGTCGCCGTATTTGACATAGGTTACGACGCTGCCGCCGCGCTGGGACATACCGTGAACCTCGGACATTTTAACGTCATAGCCCTGACCGAGAAGGACGCTGCCGAGTATCCTGGAGGCAAGGAGCGTGCCCTGTCCGCCGACACCGACGATCATGATTCCTTTTGTCTCCATCTTATTTGGCCTCCTTTTTAAGGATAGCTTCAAACCTGCACATTTGGGTACAGAGCTCGCAGCCCACACAGAGGGTCTCGTCTATCGTTGCCTTTTTATTGGCAAAGCTGATGGCCGGGCAGCCGATCGTCATGCACTGCTTGCAGCCCCTGCATTTCTCGTGGTCGGTGTGGAGTGCCGGTGAGGTCTTAACCTCGGGAAGAAGGATGCACGGGCGCCTCGCGATGATGACGGAGGGCTCCTCCGCCTGCAGCTCCTCGGAGATCATCTCCTTCAGTTCCCCCAGCGCATAGGGGTCGCAGATGCGGACGCGCTTAACGCCTATGGCTTCGCAGAGCTTTTCGATGGAAACCGCCGGGGCGCTCTCGCCCTTCAGAGTTTTGCCGGTCGTGGGGTTGTCCTGATGGCCGGTCATGCCGGTGATGGAGTTGTCCAGCACAATAACGGTGCTGAAGCCCTTGTTGTAGACAATGTCAATGAGTCCGGTTATGCCGCTGTGCATGAAAGTGCTGTCGCCTATGACCGCGACGGAGTTTTTGGCGCTTTCCGTGCCGCGAACCGTATTGAAGCCGTGCAGGCCGGAAATAGAGGCACCCATGCAGACCGTCGTGTCAATTGCGCCGAGTGGGGGCAGGGAACCGAGAGTATAGCAGCCGATGTCGCCGGAGACCATTACGCCGAGCTTGCCGAGTGTGTAGAAAAGACCTCTGTGCGGGCAGCCGGGGCAGAGCGTGGGAGGGCGGGGAGGAACGGTTTCGCCGAAATCAATGAAGGGAGCGGTTTTTTCGCCGAGAGCCTTTCTGATCCTGTTCTGGCTCAGCTCTCCGCAGAGCCCGAACAGATCCTTGCCGCCGTCCACCCTGATCCCGTTTGCGCGCAGATGGGTCTCGATTATGGGGTCAAGCTCCTCCACTACGATGAGCCTGTCGACCTTTGAGGCAAAGTCACGTATGATACCGATCGGCAGGGGATTCACCATGCCGAGCTTGAGAATGCTCGCGTTCGGGAAGCATTCGCGCAGATACTGGTAGCAGATACCGGCGGTGATATAGCCGACGGAGGTGTCACCCATTTCGATGCGGTTGATTGGGGTATTCTCCGCGAATTCGATGAGCTTTTTTGTGCGCTCCTCGACAAGAGGGTGACGCTTTATGGCGTTTCCCGGCATCATGACATATTTGGACGGAGTTTTCTCATAGGGCTTAAGCTCGTGTTCGACGCGGTCCGAAAGCGTCACAACGCTCTGAGAATGCGCGACTCTGGTACAGGTGCGAAGCATGACGGGAGCGTCGAACTTCTCTGAGATGTCAAAGGCCAGCTTTGTATATTCAAGGCACTCCCAGCTGTTGGAGGGCTCAAGCATAGGCAGCTTCGCGGCGATCGCATAGTGGCGGGAATCCTGCTCGTTCTGAGAGGAATGCATGCCCTGATCATCGGCGACGGCAAGTATCATGCCGCCGTTTATGCCGGTATAGGAGACCGTGAACAGCGGGTCCGCAGCAACGTTAAGCCCGACATGCTTCATTGCACAGAAGGAGCGTGCTCCTCCGATGGATGCGCCGATTGCGGCTTCGGTCGCAACCTTTTCGTTGGGTGCCCATTCGGCGTATATCTCATCGTATTTCGCCACTGTTTCGGCAATTTCGGTTGAAGGGGTGCCGGGATAAGCGGAAACGAAGCGGCAGCCGGCCTCATACAGGCCGCGGGCCACCGCCGCGTTACCCAAAAGCATCGTTTTCATATGGTTGACCATTCCTTTCAAAGCAGCAGCTTTTCATTGAGAATTGTGGGTAATTTCTAATATCGTACGCTTAAAAAACAGCTGCGTCAATAGCAATATTCTACTAATATAGAGGACGCCGAGGCACAGAAAAGAGGAGACAATTGCCGTTTACCGCGTTTTCCTCTTTTTTTATTCATAAATCTATGTTACAATACATAGTCGGATATAATCCTTAATATTAAGAAACTGCAGAAAGGCATTGAGCCAATGAGTATATTGACCAAAATTTTCGGTGATCACAGCGAAAAGGAACTCAAAAAAATTAAGCCAATTGTAGATAAAATCGAATCACTGGCGGACAAGTACAGGGCAATGACGGACGCCGAGCTCCGCGCAATGACGGATGAATTCAAGGAGCGCCTGAGAAACGGAGAGACGACGGACGATATACTGCCCGAAGCCTTCGCGACTGTGCGCGAGGCGTCCAACAGAGTCCTGGGCCTCTATCCGTTCAGAGTGCAGCTTGTTGGCGGCATTGTTCTGCATCAGGGGCGTATCGCCGAGATGAAGACCGGCGAAGGCAAAACCCTGGTGGCCACCCTGCCCATGGTCTTAAACGCCCTGACCGGCAAGGGCGTGCACCTCATCACCGTCAACGACTACCTGGCACAGCGTGACGCCGAAAATAACCGTCCTCTGTTCGAATTCTTAGGCATGACCGTGGGCATCAACATGTCCGGCCTGCCAGCGCCAGCCAAGCGTGATGCGTATAATGCAGACATCACCTACGGTACCAACAACGAATACGGCTTCGATTACCTTCGTGACAACATGGCGCTCTACAAACAGGATATGGTTCAAAGAGGCCACCCCTTTGCAATCGTCGACGAGGTCGACTCGATTCTTATCGACGAGGCCAGAACGCCGCTCATCATTTCGGGCATGGGAGACAAGGGGACGGACCTCTACAATCAGGTAGATAACTTTGTATGCAGACTCAAGCCTATTGTCTATGTGAGCGTCGACGAAAAGAGCGAGGAGGATGTGGACCTCGACGCGGACTACGTCATCGACGAGAAGGCAAAGACCGCGACCTTAACGGCAAGGGGCGTTAAAAATGCCGAAGTGGCCTTCGGAATAGAGAACCTCTCCGATCTCGAAAACTCGACGCTTTCCCACCACATTAATCAGGCGATAAAGGCTCATGGAATCATGAAGCGTGACATCGACTATGTTGTCAAAGACGGAGAGGTTCTCATTGTCGATGAGTTCACCGGCCGCCTGATGATCGGCAGGCGCTACAGCGAGGGCTTGCATCAGGCCATTGAGGCCAAGGAGCATGTCGAGGTTGAACGCGAATCCAAGACGCTTGCAACGATCACGTTCCAGAACTATTTCAGGCTCTACGACAAGCTCTCCGGCATGACAGGCACGGCAATCACGGAGCAGGAGGAGTTCATCTCCATTTATAACCTTGATATCATCGAGATTCCGACGAACAGACCGCTGGTCAGGATAGACAATCCGGACGCAATCTATAAAAACGAGAATGGAAAATATAAAGCCATTATCAACCAGATCGTGGCCTGCCATGAGAAGGGACAGCCTGTTCTGGTGGGTACGGTTTCAATCGAAAAGAGTGAAATAGTCTCGTCTCTGCTGAAGAGGACGGGAATAGCGCACAATGTTCTGAACGCGAAGAATCATGAGAAGGAAGCGGAGATAATCGCGCAGGCGGGCAAGTTCGGTGCGGTCACGATCGCGACGAACATGGCCGGACGCGGTACCGACATTATGCTCGGGGGCAACGCGGAGTATCTTGCCAAGCACGACCTTAAAAAACATGGCCTAAGCGACGAGATGATTGCCGAGGCAACGGGATTTGCGGATACGGAGGACGAGACTGTCCTGAACGCGAGAAAAATGTTTGCCGAGAGGCTGGAAGCCCACAAGGCCGAGATCGCAAGCGAAGCGGACAAGGTGCGCGAGGTCGGCGGACTGTTCATAGTAGGCACGGAACGCCATGAGGCGCGCCGTATTGATAACCAGCTGCGCGGCCGCAGCGGGCGTCAGGGCGACCCGGGAGAAAGCCGCTTCTACCTCGCGATGACAGACGATATTATGCGCCTTTTCGGTTCTGAGAAGGTTCTGAACATGATGGAGAAGCTCGGAGTCGACGAGGACACGCCTCTCGACAACCAGATGCTCACAAGCGCCATAGAAAAAGCGCAGAAGACCGTTGAAAGCCGTAACTTCCAAAGCCGCAAGAATGTCCTCGAATACGATGACGTCATGAACGTCCAGAGAAATACGATCTATGAGCAGCGCCGCAGAGTGCTCGACGGCGAGGATGTCCAGCCATACATCCATTCGATGATAGAGGGCTATATCAAGGAGACCATTGCCTCTGGCATGTCCGGACAGAGCTATTTTGAGACGATGGAGCAGTTTGAGGAGACAATAGCCCCGTTCGAGAATCTGTTTCTGCGCAAGGGGGAGCTCTCACCTTCCCATAATGAACTCGAAAATTACTCCGCGCAGACGCTTTCCGCGCAGATACTCGAGAGAGCCGAGAAACTGTATGCGGCTCGCGAGCAGGCCTTTGGTCTCATGGAAAACGGCGTGCCTATCATGCGCGAACTCGAACGTGTAATTATGCTGCGGGTCGTCGACGAATACTGGACCGACCATATCGACGCGATGGACGAGTTGCGCCGCGGGATCGGGTTGCGCGCCTACGGCAACGATAAGCCGGTCGACGCCTATAAGATCGAGGGCTACGATATGTTCGAAGCCATGATCGACGGCATACGCACCGAGGTCGTTCGCCGCATCTACACGGTACAGGTCAAGCGGGAGGAGCAGCTCGAGCGCAAGAGCGTCGTCAAGGGTGAGATGCGCAATGTCGGAGGAGACGACAGCGTCAAGAAACAGCCGGTCAGAAAAGCCGAAAAGCCGGGCCGCAACGACCCCTGCCCATGTGGCAAGATGAAGGCGGACGGCAGCAGGCGCCTTAAGTATAAGGAGTGCTGCGGCAGAAATGAGTAACGGAACATGAAGGAGCAATTACCGTGGAGTTTTCTAAGCCTTTCGCGGAAATGAGTTATAAAGGGCTGGTCTATATGACAGCCCCGACAATACCCTTCAAACACGGCTTCACCACCAGGTGGGGCGGCGTGAGCGGGGGCAGTCTCGAGAGTCTCAATCTCGGGGAAAACAGGGGAGACAGCGAGGAGAACGTGCGGGAAAACTACCGCCGTGTTCTTGAAGCCCTCGGCCTTCCGGATCAGAAGCTGTGCTTTACAAAACAGGTCCATAAAAATGAGGTCCGCGTCGTCACGGACGGGGATAGGCGCGCGCTCTTTACGCCCTTCCTCTACGAGGCCGACGGCATTGTCAGCAACGTCAAAGGCCTGCCCCTCATTTGCTTCACGGCGGACTGCGTCCCCGTTCTTCTCTGTGACCCGGAGAACGGCGTCGCCGGAGCGATACATTGCGGCTGGCGCAGCACGGTGGCCGATATTCTTGGCATCGCCGTCAAAAAAATGATTGATCTGGGCGCGGTCCCAGCCAGCATAAGGGCGGCGATCGGACCGGCCATAGAGCTGTGCTGCTATGAGACGGACGCCGAGGTGCCTCAGGCAATAGAAAGACTGCTGGGAGAGGACTGCGGAAACGCCTTCTTTGCAGTGGGCAGCACAGGCAAATATATGGTGGATCTCAAAGAAACGAACAGGAGGAGACTTATTCAACTGGGATTATCTGAAAAGGATATTTCGGTCAGCGACGAGTGCACCTGCTGCCACTGCGACAAGTACTGGTCGCACAGACAAACCAAAGGGGAAAGGGGCTCGCAGGCGGCGCTCATCGTTGTTGAGTGAGCTCGCCTAAGAGAGGCGCTTATGGTGAAGAAAACCGGAAGAATCATAGCCGCGGGACTTGTCCTTGCCTTATTTGTATGTCTGACGACGGGTTGTGCAAAAAACACGGCCGGCTCCACGCCGGACAAGCCTCAGATTTCGGGCGATGACGCCGTGACCGACACGTATAAGTCAGACGGAGAATTTTCGCTGAATTGCTTGAAAAGCGGTACTTTTAACCCGTTCACCGCTGAAAACACGGCGAACCTCATCTGCACTCAGCTCATGTACGACACGCTTTTCGAGCTTGACAACAGCTTTACTCCGACTCCGAGACTGATTACGGACTATAAGACCAGCGACGGCAAATGCTGGTATTTTTATGTTGACACTACGGTACCGTTTTGGGATGGCTCGACGCTGACCGCTCAGGATGCTGCCTACTCTATTCAGAGGGCGATGCGCAGCCAGAACTATTCTTCAAGGCTCTCCTGCGTCGTCGGCGCGAGCGCGATGGACAAGAGCCTGTTCATAGTGAATCTGTATTATGCGGACATGCAGTTTCCGGCTTTGCTGAATATACCGGTCATCAAGTACGGATCCGGAAACGACAAGGCCCCGACGGGTACCGGCCCATATATGCCGGACGGGGAGTTTACAAAGCTCACAGCCTTTTCCGGATATAAAAACGCGGCTTCGTTGCCGGTGGATACGGTTTATTTGAAAGAATATACACAGGCGGACGAGATCATCACCGCTTTTGAAAATTCCGACATCGATCTTGTGACAAATGACCCGACCGGACCCTTCAGTCTCGGCTTCGGCTCCGCGAACGAGACTCGGAATTTTCCGACGACGAATATGCACTATTTGGGCTTCAATATGAAGAAAGCTTTCTTTTCGTCGGCCGCCTGCCGCAGGGCCATGACCTATGTCGTCGACAGGGATTATATCGTTACAAATGTCATGGGCGGGACGGCGGCGGCGGCGGCGCTCCCGCTGAACCCGACCTCCCCTCTGTACAACAGCGCCTATTCGAATATCGTTTCCTATTCCGTGCAGAAGGGCCAGCAGGCTTTCGACGAGGCTAACGTCCGTGACTACGATAAGGACGGGCACAGGGAGATCATGGTGACAGGAGTTCCAATCGAGATCGGCCTTAACTTCATTGTCTGCAGCGACAGCACGGAGAAAGTCGCGGCTGCGCGTTCAATAGCGGACAATCTGATGGCTTTGGGCATAACAGTTGACCTGAGGGAACTGTCGTGGAGCGAATATACGGCAGCGCTGAAAAACGGTGATTTCGATCTGTACTATGCGGAGACGATGATGACTCCCGATTTCTCACTGAGGGATCTGCTCTATAGCGGGGGAAGCCTGAATTACGGAGATTATAAGGATTCGGTCTTCGAACAGTATATGGACGACTTTATGTCCTCGGGCGACGCCGACCGGCAGAAGAACGCCGATCTGCTGTTCAAATACATAACGGATAACGCGCCGATCGTTCCGATAATGTTTGAAAAGCAGCAGGTCATCACACACAGGGGCATGATTTCCGGAATGGACCCGACCAAATACAATATTTTTCACGGGATCGAGAAATGGAAAATAACCCTGAGCTGACAGAAAAGGAGTTTTTGGCTATGACGGACAGGGAACTGCTTACTCTGGCAATGGAGGCTTCGGAAAACGCGTATGCCCCTTATTCCCGTTTTAAGGTGGGAGCGGCACTGGAATGCCTGAACGGGAGGATATACACCGGCTGCAACATTGAAAACGCGGCCCTCGGCTCAACGATATGCGCGGAGCGCGTGGCGCTCTGCAAAGCCGTCAGCGAGGGCGAAAGGGAGTTCTCACGCATAGCGATCTACGGGGAGAGCGAGGACTACTGCATGCCCTGCGGCGCGTGCCGCCAGGTGATGAGCGAATTCTCCAGGGACATGGAGGTGCTCTGCGCGCGGAGCACCGGCGGTTATGTCAGCTATAAACTCAGCGAACTACTGCCGCACACGTTTAAATTTGGCAACTTCTGATTTCTCCCAGAAAAAACAGAAGAGGAGTGGAGAGCCCAGTGGATTTCGAACAGCTTAAGATATTTATTTCCGTGGTTGAGAACGGCGGCTTTACGAAGGCCGCCGACGCCCTGTACATAAGCCACTCAACAACGAGCAGAAAGGTCGCGGCTCTTGAGGAGAGTCTCAATGTCCGGCTGTTCGAGAGGGATACCAGAAGCGTCCGGTTGACCGAAGCGGGAAAACTGCTCTACAACGAGAGCCGTATGCTTCTTCAGAGGGTAGAAGAGATAGAAAGCGCGGTCAGAAATGTGGGAAACGGCTATTCGGGCAGGCTCCGGGCTGCCGGGCCGAACATTTTTTCCGATGACCTTTCTGGACTCTACAAGGAATTCTGCGACCTGTATCCGGGCATAGTTCTGGAGGTGCGCAGCTGTGGTCTCTCGGAGGTATTCGGGTTGGTCGGGAGCGACAGAGCGGATTTCGGATTCACCTTTTCGTATGTCCTTCCCGAAAATTCGGAGGAATATGAGATTGTTAGAGTAGCAGGCGAAAAATTCTGCGTTGTTGTACCGGAGGGGCATCCTCTGGCGGAGCGCGGCTCAGTTACGGTAAAGGACCTGCGCACAATTAAATATATCAGCGTCGGGGAGCAGAGAAGCACGTTCACGAGAAGACTTGAAGACCATATTCTGAAAGGCAGGCCGAGGAGCGACGTTCTCTTCGTTTCCACGCTCGAGTCCCTGTTCATGCAGGTGAGGAGAGAAAACGGAATCTCTCTGGTTCCATACCCGGTTGCACGGATATACGGAACGCAGTGTGCCTTATTGGATATTGAAGACATGGATACACGCTTTGACCTGGTTGTTTTCTGGAGAAAAAAGAGCGGAAACAGATCCCTGCCGCTGTTTGCGGAGCTTGCCGGAGACTGTACGAGGAGAAAATAGTCCGGACGGAACCACAGGGGTCGGTGCAGGCCTGTCCGTTCACTCCGCGTATACATTATATAATATAATATTTTATAAATTTTATAATTTAATAATAGCTGATTGCAGGGAAGATTACGGTGTTCCCTCTTCTTTTTCGTAATATGCCTAAAAATCAAATTGTATACAGAAATATGCAAATAACACTTGACACGAGGGGAAATATCTGATATTCTAACGGAGCGCCTATTGGGGAGAGTTGCGCCCAAATGGGATGGCGAATGCGTTGAAGCGGGAGATTGCGGCTTTGCCGGTAACTTCCGTGGAGTATGTCCGCAGCCGGTTTAGCCGGCTATAATCGGGCGGTTGAGAACCTTCCTGTATCACGCGTATATCGCTTGGACGGAGTTTGGACCGGAACCCAGTTCCGGTTTGTTTTTCGGGCAAGGTCTGATACGCACGGCAAAGTGTACAGAAAACTTCTCACCGAACGCAAATTTTACCCGACGGAGCCAATGCCGCGGGAAACTAACGTTCAGGAGGAATAATCATGGCAACATCCAATAAGAAAATGATCCGTATCAGACTCAAGGCTTATGATCACCAGCTCATCGATAAGGCGGCCGAGAAGATAGTCGAGACAGCAAAACGCACGGAAGCAAAGGTTTCGGGTCCCATTCCCCTCCCCACCAAGAGAGAGATAATTACGATTCTCCGCGCCGTCCATAAATATAAGGACAGCCGCGAACAGTTTGAGCGCCGTACGCACATGCGCCTCATCGACATCATTAACCCAACTCAGAAGACTGTCGAGGCCCTTATGTCGCTGGAGCTCCCGGCCGGCGTCGAGATCGAAATGAAGCTGTAATCTTTCAAAGCTAGGCAGAAACAGTAAACAACCCGTTTGTCCGCGTCTTCCGATGCGGACAGGGTCAAGTCAGCAGCCTCTTGGCATGCGCCTATGCGTGCTGACCAATAACCTATAAGGAGGAAATATCATGAAGAAAGCTATCATCGGCAAAAAGGTCGGCATGACGCAGATCTTCGATGAAGCGGGCAAAGTCGTTCCGGTTACCGTTATTGAAGCGGGACCCTGCGTCGTTGTCCAGAAGAGAACCGCGGACAAGGAAGGCTATACTTCGGTCCAGTTCGGTTTTGAAGATCAGACCGGGCGCAAGCTCTCCAAGCCCGAAAAGGGGCATTTGGAAAAGTCCGGCGTTTCCCTTAAGAAGTACCTCAAGGAATTCCGTCTTGAAGACTGCGCTTCGCTTAATGTCGGAGATGTTGTCAGCGCCGGAGTATTCGCCGAGGGGGATAAGGTCGACGTGACCGGAATTTCCAAGGGCAAGGGATACCAGGGCGTTATCAAGCGCTGGAACGCGCAGAGAACTCCGACTTCCCACGGCGGCGGTCCAGTTCACCGTCACGCAGGCTCCATGGGCTCCAGTTCGGACCCGTCCAGGATCTTTCCGGGAAAGATCGGAGCGGGACACATGGGCACCGAACAGGTCACTGTTCAGAATCTTGATGTGGTGAAGGTTGACCCCGAACTCAATATGATCGTTGTGCGCGGCGCAATCCCCGGCCCAAAGGGCGGAATTGTGTATCTCAAGAACACAGTCAAGAACGTCAAGTCTAAGGGCACCGGAGCTGCAGTCAGCACCAACCCGCAGAAGGCTTCCGCAAGAGTCAATCCGCAGAAGGCTTCCGCAAGAAAAAGATAAGGGAAAGGAGAGAATGTAATGCCTAAAGCACCAATCTACAATATGGCCGGCGAACAGATCGGTGAGATCGAACTCTCCGAATCCGTCTTCGGAATCGAACCTAACGCGTCCGTTCTGCACGAAAGCGTAAAGAACCATCTCGCTAATTGCCGTCAGGGTACGCAGAGCGCTCTCACAAAGGGTGAGGTCGACGTTACGAATAAGAAACCTTGGCGCCAGAAGGGCACAGGCCGCGCACGCGCAGGCCATGCCGGTTCTCCCGTGTGGAGACACGGCGGCGTTGCGTTTGCACCGAAGCCGCGCGATTACAGCTATGTCCTCAACAAGAAGGTCAAGAGACTCGCTCTCAAGAGCGCACTGTCTTCCAAAGCCGCCGAGGGCGAGATCATTGTCATCGACGATCTGAAGGTCGAAGAGATCAAGACAAAGGCTTTCAAGGGCTTTCTCGACAGAATCAGCATCAGTGGCAAGGCTCTCGTTATCACAAAGGAAATCAACGAGTCCGTTATTAAGAGCGCAAGAAACATTCCAGGCGTCACAACGACGATCGCAACGATAATATCTCCCTATGACGTGCTGAATGCCGGAAAGCTTGTTATTGACAAGGCCGCGCTTGAGAAAATCGAGGAGGTGTTCGCATGATGAGAACAGCATACGACATCATCATCCGCCCCATCATCACGGAGCAGTCAATGGAAGACATCGACATCAAAAAGTACGCTTTTGAGGTCGCGAAGGATGCCAATAAGATCGAGATCAAAAAAGCAATCGAAGAGATTTTCGGAGTCAAGGTTATCAGAGTCACTACGACGATCGTCCCCGGTAAGGAAAAACGTACGGGCAACAACCCCAAGGGTTATACTTCCGAGTGGAAAAAGGCCGTTGTAAAACTCAGCAGAAATTCCAAGAACATCGAAATCTTCGAGGGTATGGTGTAAGGGAGGAAATGAGATATGTCCATTAAAACTTATAAGCCCACTACACCGTCCAGAAGACATATGACGGTCTCGGGATTTGACGGAGTTGACAAGCACGCAAGCCCCGAAAAATCCCTTGTAGAGGTTTTGAAGAACAAGGCAGGCCGCAACAGCTACGGCCGCATCACAGTCCGTCATCAGGGTGGCGGAAACAAGAAGAAATACCGCGTCATCGACTTCAAGCGCAACAAACTCGATATGCCCGCGAAGGTTCTCTGCCTTGAGTATGACCCGAACCGCTCTGCCCACATTGCGCTCGTCGAGTACGAGGACGGCGAACACCGCTATATCCTCGCTCCCGTCGGACTTAAGGCAGGCGATACGGTCATCTCCTCGACATCAGCCGATATTAAGCCCGGAAACACGCTTCCGCTTTCGAATATCCCTGTCGGAACAATTATCCACAATATCGAGCTTTACCCCGGCAAGGGCGCTCAGCTTGTCCGCAGCGCCGGTGTCGAGGCTCAGCTCATGGCGAAGGAAGGCGACACCGCAACAGTGCGTCTGCCCTCGGGCGAGTACCGCAAGGTCCGCATGAACTGCATGGCGTCTATAGGAACAGTCGGGAATATCGATCATGCAAACGTCCACATAGGCAAAGCAGGACGTAAACGCCACATGGGCTGGCGTCCCACCGTCCGCGGCAGCGTCATGAACCCCTGCGACCATCCCCACGGCGGCGGCGAAGGCAAGAGCCCGATAGGTCGCCCCGGCCCGGTTACTCCCTGGGGTAAGCCCGCCCTCGGATACAAAACGCGTAAGACTAAGAACAAGAGCAATAAGTTCATCGTCAAGCGCCGCAACGAAAAGTAAGGAGGGAATGATTTAATGAGCAGAAGTATTAAAAAAGGCCCCTTTGCCGCTCCCGAGCTGCTTAAAAGGGTCAATGAACTGAATAAGTCCGGCGAGAAAAAGGTCCTTAAGACCTGGAGCCGCTCTTCCACAATATTCCCGTCTTTCGTTGGCCACACGATTGCCGTTCACGACGGCCGCCGTCATGTCCCGGTTTATGTCACCGAGGATATGGTCGGACACAAGCTTGGTGAGTTTGCGCCTACCCGCACTTTCCGCGGCCACGCCGGCTCCAAGACCGGTAAATAAGGAGGAGAAAAATGGAAGCAAGAGCAGAACACAAGTTTGCCCGCATATCTCCCCGAAAGGTCAAGATTGTTTGTGACCTTATTCGCGGTAAAGATGTCAAGACCGCACAGGCTCTCATGATGCAGACCCCAAAGGCCGCATCCGAACTCATGCTCAAGGTTTTGAAGAGCGCAGTGGCAAACGCTGAGAACAATTTCGAAATGGACACCGATAAGCTCTATGTCAAGGAGACTTACGCAAATCCCGGCCCGATCCTCAAGAGAGGCATGCCCAGAGCTCAGGGCCGCATGTTCAGAATTAACAAGAGATCCAGTCACATCACTATTGTTGTGGCTGAGAAAGAATAGGGAGGAGGCTGAATATGGGACAGAAAGTTAATCCTCACGGAATGCGTGTCGGCGTCATCATGGACTGGGATTCAAGATGGTACGCAAGAAACGACAAGGTCGGCGATCTCATCGTCGAAGATTATAAAATCCGGAAGTATCTGAAAGAGACCCTGTATTCCGCAGGAATCCCGAAGATCGAAATCGAGCGCGACAGCTCAAAGGTCCGCATCTTTATCCACTGCTCCCGCCCCGGTCAGGTTATCGGCAAGGGCGGCAACGATATCGAGCGTCTGAGAATGTCCGTCGAGAAAATGATCGGCAAGCCTGTTGCACTTTCAATTGTTGAGGTTCGCACACCCGACGCGGACGCTCAGCTTGTTGCCGAAGGCATAGCCCAGCAGCTTGAAAAGCGCATCGGATATCGCCGCGCAATGAAGAACGCCATGGGGCGCGCCATGAGAATGGGCGTCAAGGGCATAAAGGTTATGTGTGCCGGCCGTCTCGGCGGAGCCGAAATAGCGCGCAGCGAGTGCTATCATGAGGGCACGATTCCTCTTCAGACGATTCGTGCCGACATCGACTACGGCTTTGCTGAAGCTGCGACGACCTATGGCCGCATAGGCGTAAAGGTCTGGATTTATAAAGGCGAAATCCTCAGCCAGACTCTCCGCAGCACACCCCGCACGATGGATCTGACTCAGAAAGACGACCGCAACCGCGGAGACCGCAGAAGAGGTCCCTCGAACCGCGGCCAAGGTGGCCAGGGCGGATACAATCGCGGAGGCCAGGGCGGTTATAACCGCGGCGGCTATCAGGGAAACCAGGGCGGCCAGGGCGGCTATCAGGGCGGCCAGGGTGGCCAGGGTGGCTATAACCGCGGCGGAGCGCGCCCCGCACCCGGAACACCTAAGGAAGGAGGCAATGCGTAATGCTTCTGCCAAAGAGAGTTAAATACCGCAGAGTGCACCGCGGCCGTATGACCGGCAAAGCCAGCAGAGGCAACTTCGTTTCCTATGGCGAGTACGGACTTATGGCTATGGAGCCAAGCTGGATCACTTCGAACCAGATCGAGGCAGCACGTATTGCAATGACCCGCTATACAAAGCGCGGCGGCAAGGTCTGGATCAAAATATTCCCCGACAAGCCCGTTACCGAAAAGCCTGCCGAAACCCGAATGGGCTCCGGTAAAGGCTCACCCGAGTATTGGGTAGCAGTTGTTAAGCCCGGCCGTGTCATGTTTGAGATTGCCGGAGTACCCGAAGAGGCAGCCCGTGAGGCTATGCGTCTTGCCAGCCACAAGCTGCCCTGCAAGACGAAGTTTGTCGCACGCGAGGCGGTTACCGATACCGAGACAGGTGGTGAATAAGATGAAGGCAAGTGAAATACGCGAAATGTCTGCTCCGGAGCTCGAAGTCAAGCTCTTGCAGCTTAAGAAGGATTTGTTTACCCTCCGTATGCAGCACGCCACCAACCATCTTGACAACCCGACAAAGATATCTGCCGTGCGCCGTGACATTGCCCGAGTCAAGACAGTTATCCGCCAGAGACAACTCGAGCAGTGAGGAGGTAAACGATAATGAGTGAAATCAGAACATCTTCCCGTAAGACCCGCGTCGGCAAGGTAGTGTCCGATAAGATGGACAAAACCATAGTGGTCACCGTTGAGGACCGCGTCGCACATCCTCTGTATAAGAAGATTATCAAACAGACCTATCGCCTTAAAGCCCACGACGAGAACAACGAGTGCGGAGTCGGCGATATCGTCAGAGTTATGGAGACCCGTCCTATGTCCAAGGACAAGAGATGGCGTCTTGTCGAAATTGTAGAGAAGGCAAAGTAAGGAGGCCGCGAAGTGATACAGCAGGAAACTTATCTCAAGGTGGCCGACAATACCGGCGCCAAAGAGATCAAATGCATCCGCGTACTCGGCGGATCAAAGCGCAAATATGGCAACATCGGTGACGTCATCGTTGCATCCGTTCGCAAGACCGCACCGGGAAGCTCCGTTAAAAAGGGTGAAGTCGTAAAAGCGGTCATCGTTCGCAGCGCAAAGGGCGTCCGCCGTGCGGACGGAACCTATGTCCGTTTCGACGAGAATGCCGCGGTTCTGATCAGAGACGATAAGAACCCGCGTGGAACCCGTATATTCGGACCGGTTGCCCGTGAGCTGCGTGACAAGGATTTCATGAAGATCCTTTCTCTGGCTCCCGAAGTCATATAGGAGGGCAAACTAATGAACGTTAAGAAAGACGACAAAGTTGTTGTTCTGTCCGGTAAGGATAAGGGTAAACAGGGTAAGGTACTTTCGGCCGATCCGAAAAACGGAAAGGTCATAGTTGAGGGCATAAACGTGGCAAAGCGCCATATGAAGGCCCGCAAGGCCGGAGAAGAGAGCGGCATTGTCAAAAAAGAGACGCCGATCTACGCTTCCAAGGTCATGCACATCTGCCCCAAATGCGGGAAACCCACTCGTGAAGCCTACAGGTTCCTTAAGGACGGATCAAAGGCCCGCATCTGCAAAAAGTGCGGAGAAACCATATAAGAAAGGAGAGACTTTTTCATGCCCAGACTCAAAACAAAATATCTCGAGGAAGTCGCTCCAGCTCTTATGAAGAAATACTCCTACAAGAGCTCGATGCAGATCCCCAAGATCGATAAAATTGTTATTAGCGTCGGCGCAGGCGACTGCAAAGACAACCAGAAGGCCCTTGACGCGGTTATCAAAGATATAACGGCGATTGCCGGTCAGAAGGCCGTCGCGACGACGGCCCGCAAGAGTGTCGCGAACTTCAAACTCCGTGAAGGCCAGCACGTCGGAGTAAAGGTTACGCTCAGACAGGACAGAATGTGGGAGTTCCTCGACAGACTGTTCAACGTCGCGCTTCCCCGTGTCCGTGACTTCCGCGGAATCAAGGCCGATGCTTTCGACGGACGCGGCAACTACAGCCTCGGCCTCAAGGAGCAGATCATTTTCCCGGAGATCGACTACGACAAGATCGAAAAACTGCGCGGAATGAATATCGCCATCTGCACAACTGCGGCTACAGATGAAGAAGCCAGAGAGCTCCTTTCGATGATGGGCGCTCCCTTCGCAAAGGCATAGGAGGATAAAGCATGGCTAAGACATCAATGAAAATAAAGCAGGCCGGACCGGCGAAGTTTTCCTCAAGGCAATACAACCGCTGCAAGATCTGCGGTCGCCCCCACGCCTATCTGCGCGATTACGGCGTTTGCCGTATCTGCTTCCGTGAACTGGCCTATAAGGGACAGATTCCCGGTGTGAGAAAAGCTTCCTGGTAAAGACGGCTGCGCGGGGCGCCCTCTGACTTTACGAAACGACTTGCCGTAAAGACGGTAGTGTTTTTGGCAGACGCGTTTCGTCCGAGGGTACCCTGCCCGCCCGGGAAACCGACCGGGACACGGAAAGCTCAGGAAGAGCGCAATTAGTTTTGTCGCGGGTTACCGCAGCAAATAAACATTCAGGATGGCGAAAGGCCGGAGACAATCAGGCATTGGTTCGGAACCTCGCCGCCTCAACAGATGCAAATCTGTAACTCTTAGAAGGAGGATTATTTAAGTATGCAGATCACCGATCCTATTGCGGATATGCTCACACGCATCCGCAACGCGGGAAGTGCGAAACATGACTCTGTCGACGTTCCCGCTTCCAACATGAAGAAATCCATCGCGAACATCCTTTTGGAAGAAGGATATATCAAGAGCTTCCAGCTGATCGAGGATGGCGGACAGGGAATTATCCGCATCGCGCTCAAGTATCTGCCCGGCAAGGAAAAGGCCATTCAGGGCCTTCGCCGCGTTTCAAAACCCGGCCTGCGCGTATACGCGGGTGCCGACGAGCTCCCCTATGTTCTTAAGGGACTGGGCATAGCAATCATCTCCACTTCAAAGGGCATTATGACCGACAGAGCGGCCCGCAAGGCCCGTGTCGGCGGTGAAGTCCTCGCGTTTATTTGGTAAGGGGGTAAATGAATGTCTAGAATAGGAAGAACTCCCATCACCGTCCCCGCAGGAGTGGATATTTCAATCGACGAAAATAATCACGTCACCGTTAAGGGACCGAAGGGAACACTGGAGCGTACGGTCGCTCCCCAGATGAAGATCGAAGTCAATTCGGGCGTCATGACCGTCAGCCGCCCCGACGACAGCAAGGAAAACCGTTCCATGCACGGCCTTACGAGAACACTTCTCGCAAACATGGTCGAGGGCGTTACCAACGGTTTCAAAAAGGACCTGTCCGTTCAGGGCGTCGGCTATAGAGCCGCAAAGGAAGGCACGAAGCTTGTCTTAAACATCGGTTACAGCCATCAGGTCATCATCGAAGAGACCGACGACATCAAGATCGACGTTCCCAATGCAAATACCATTGTAATAAACGGTATTGACAACCAGAAGGTCGGCCAGTTTGCGGCTGACGTGCGTAAGAAAAGGCCCCCCGAGCCTTATAAGGGCAAGGGTATCCGCTATGCCAACGAAGTGGTTCACCACAAAGAAGGCAAGACCGGCGCCAAGAAATAAAAGGAGGTGTGCTAGATGTTAAACAGACCTGATACAAGATCGCAGCGCATTAAGCGCCACAAGAGAGTCCGTGCCAAGATCTCCGGCACGCCCGAAATCCCCAGACTTGATGTTTTCAGAAGCAACGTCAATATTTACGCCCAGATTATCGACGACGTAAACGGCGTTACGCTCGCTTCCGCCTCATCTGTCGAGAAGGGCTTCGAAGGTCCCTGCAACAACCGCGAAGGAGCTGCAAAGGTCGGAAAGCTTATTGCTGAGCGCGCAATTGCAAAAGGTATTGAGAATGTCTGCTTCGATCGAGGCGGTTATCTTTACCACGGGCGCGTCAAGGCGCTGGCAGACGGAGCCCGCGAGGGCGGACTGAACTTTTAGTCGGGAGGAGGAAACAAATAATGGCATACAGTAACAACAGAGACAACAGGCGTTCCGAGGAAGCTCAGTCCGAATTTACCGAAAAAGTCGTTTCCCTCAACCGTGTTTCGAAGACCGTAAAGGGCGGCCGCATTTTCAAATTTGCGGCTCTCTGCGTGGTCGGCGACGGCAAGGGCCGCGTAGGCTATGGCCTCGGCAAGGCGGGAGAAGTTTCCGAAGCAATCCGCAAGGGTATTGAGGACGCCAAGAAGAATATAGTCAAGGTTACCATCACCGAGAATACCATTCCCCACGAGGTGATCGGCGAGTTCGGCGCAGGCAGAGTCCTTATGAAGCCCGCCGCGCCCGGCACCGGCGTTATCGCCGGCGGCGCTGTCCGTGCGGTTATCGAAGCCGCCGGAATCAAGGACATCCGTACGAAATGCCTGCGTTCAAACAACCCCCACAATGTGGTTGCGGCCACAATGGTAGGACTGCGCAGCCTCCGCGATGCGGAGCAGGTCGCGTTCTACAGGGGAAAGACCGCAAAAGAGATAAAAGGATAAGGAGGGCGTAGCTATGGCTAATTTAAAGATCGAGCTGGTTAAGAGTTTAAGCGGCAGACATGAAAAACACATTGCCACTGCCAACTCTCTTGGACTGCATAAGATCGGCAATGTCACCGTGCAGCCCGATAACCCCCAGACCAGAGGAAAGATAGCCAAGATAAGCTATCTTCTGAAGGTTACGGAAGAATAAGGAGGCGCAGGCATGAAACTTAACGAACTTTCACCGGCTGCCGGTTCGACCCACGCTTATAAGCGTAAGGGCAGAGGAAACGGTTCCGGAAACGGTAAGACAGCGGGCCGCGGCCAAAAGGGACAGTTGTCCCGCAGCGGCGGCGGAGTCAGAATCGGATTTGAAGGCGGTCAGATGCCTTTGGCCCGCAGAATCCCCAAACGCGGATTCAACAATATTTTTGCGCAGCCTCTCACTGCAATAAATGTTTCTGCTCTTAATAAGTTTGAAGAAGGTGAAACACTTAACGCAGAAAAGCTGCTTGCCGCAGGCGTCTTGTCAAAATGCGAGTACGGCTTGAAAATTCTCGGTAACGGCGAGATAACAAAAAAGCTGACGATACAGGCAGCCGCTTTTTCAGAGTCTGCGAAGCAGAAAATTGAAGCCGCAGGTGGAAAAGCGGAGGTGGTATAAGTGCTTGAAACGATCCGTAACGCATGGAGAATACAGGAGCTTCGGAAGAAAATACTCTTTACGCTTTTCATAGTGTTGCTCTATCGTCTGGGCAACGCGGTCTATGTTCCGTACGTGAACATATCGACCCTTGAGTCGTATTTCGCGGCGCTACAGAATACAGCGCTCGGACTTCTCAACATGATGTCCGGCGGCTCATTTTCCAAGGCTACGATTTTTGCACTTTCCATCCAGCCATATATCAACGCTTCAATTATCATTCAGCTACTGACGATCGCCATCCCCGCCCTTGAGCGTCTGCAAAAGGACGGCGGCGAGGAAGGCCAGAAGAAGCTTGCCAGCATCACCCGCTATTCCACTGTCGCTATCGGTCTTCTTCAGGGCTTTGCCTATTATATGCTCCTCAGAAATAACAACCTCAACGGGGCTCAGCTCCTGAACGACAGAGGCACTTGGGCTGCAATCGTCATCATCCTTACCTTTACCGCCGGCTCCGCTCTAATCATGTGGCTCGGCGAACAGATCAGCGAATTCGGCATTGGAAACGGCATTTCGATCATCCTGTTTGCCAGCATCGTAGCCCGTTTCCCCGGCGACATCGGAACCATGATCTACAATGTCAAAGCCGGTGCGCTTTCCGTTATCGGAATGATCCTCATGCTTCTCGGCGCACTTGCGATTATCATTCTGATAATCTATGTCACCAACGCGGAGCGGCGAATACCGGTTCAATACTCAAAGCGGGTGGTCGGACGCAAGGTTTACGGAGGACAAAGCACGCATTTGCCGATGAAGGTCAACATGTCGGGCGTTCTCCCGATAATCTTTGCGCAGTCGATCGCGTCGCTGCCGGCGACAATCGCGGAATTCTTCCCGAAGCCCGCAGTTGGGTCATTCTGGGCCGGCTTCCTCAATGCGTTTGAAATAACGTCTTTCGTGTATGCGATCTTCTACTTCCTGCTCATCATCTTCTTCTCGTATTTTTATTCCACGATCCAGTTTAACCCCGTGGAGATCGCGAACAACCTGAAGAAGAACGGCGGCTTTATCCCCGGTTTCCGTCCGGGCAAGCCGACGAGCGAATATATCCAGAAGTCCCTCAACAAGGTCACGCTTTTCGGCGCTATTTACCTCGGCATTGTCGCCGTCGGACCAATCATCGTGAGCGCCATAAGCCCCGCGGCGAAGAACAGCGGAATTTCCCTCGGAGGTACTTCCGTCATCATCGTTATTGGTGTTGCACTTGAGACCGTAAGGGCTCTTGAGGCACAGATGATCATGAGAAACTACAAGGGATTCCTTGAATAGAATTTTGGAGGGATATTGATGAAGTTAATACTTTTAGGCGCACCCGGCGCTGGCAAGGGCACTCAGGCCGAAATTCTCAGCCGTATGTGCGATATCCCTACCATTTCAACCGGAAACATTCTCCGCGCGGCGATGAAGAACGGGACACCGGTCGGACTCAAGGCAAAGGAGTATGTTGAAAGCGGAAAACTCGTTCCCGACGAAGTCATTATCGGCATCGTCAGGGAGCGGCTCGCGGAGGACGACTGTAAAAACGGCTATATCCTGGATGGCATGCCCAGAACAATCCCTCAGGCACAGGCTCTGGAGGACGCAGGGATAGCCATCGACACCGCGCTCTCGATCGAGATCTCAGACGAGACCATAATCGAACGCATGGCCGGACGCCGCGTTTGCAGGGACTGCGGAGCTACCTACCATATCGTTACAGTTCCGTCCAAAGTCGAGGGCATCTGCGACAAGTGCGGCGGGGAACTGATAATCCGTAAGGACGACGCGCCGGAAACCGTAAGGGAAAGACTGGCCGTCTACCATAAGGAAACGGAGCCTCTCAAGGAGTTCTATGCCGCGAGAGGGAAGCTCAAGACAGTGGACAATCGGCCCACTATCGACGAGAACACAAAAGCAGTCATAAAGGCTCTGGGGCTTTAAAATGAGCATGATTACAATAAAGACCCCACGGGAAATAGAGCTTATGCGCGTTGCGGGGAAAATTACCGCGGCAGCCCGCTCAGTTGGGCGGGAAATGGTGAACCCCGGCGTGACAACCCGAGAAATTGATAAGGAAATATACAAGTTCATCAAGAGATCAGGCGCTGAGCCGTCCTTTCTGGGATACGGCGGATTTCCCGCCAGCTCCTGTATTTCTGTGAACGAAGAGGTCATCCACGGCATCCCCGGAAAAAAGCTCATCAAAGACGGCGACATAGTCAGCGTTGATGTGGGCGCATTAATTGGCGGATACCATGGTGACTGCTGCGGAACCTTCGCATCAGGCAGAATCTCAAAAGAGGCCAAGCAACTTATTACGGTTACAAGGCAGAGCTTCTTCGAGGGACTCAAGTTTGCCCGCGTGGGTTACCGCATCTCCGATATCTCTCACGCTATTCAGGATTATGTGGAGGGCTTCGGCTATACGCTGGTTCGTGAATATGTCGGTCATGGTGTTGGAAAAAATATGCATGAGGCTCCCGAGGTACCCAATTTCGGCGAGCCCGGACATGGACCGCGTCTCATTAAGGGCATGACAATCGCGATTGAGCCTATGGTTAATATGGGCGGCGCGGAAGTTCGTGTTCTCGATAATGACTGGACGGTAGTTACAGTCGATGGCAGTCTTTCAGCTCACTATGAAAATACCATTCTCATTACAGACGGTGAGCCGGAAATCCTGACTATGGCGGAGGACCTGTAATGCATGCCGCAAGGATGCCCGACATCGTTTTCTCTCTTGCCGGCCACGATAAAGGCAGGACATATGTCGTTCTGGAAACGGACGGCGATTTTGCCCGGCTCGTTGACGGAAAGATTAGAAAGCTCAATAATCCTAAGAAGAAAAGTCTCAAACATTTGGTTTTAGGCAAAATGGGATCTCAGGAGCTTGCCGCGGCACTCGATGGCGGCAGAGCGACCGACAGCGCAATCCGTATAGAGCTGGCAAAATTTCGTTTTGAGGCCCGCATGACCGAGGAGGGAAGAGAGTTTGTCAAAAGATGATGTAATAGAGTTTGAGGGCACGGTGGTAGAAGCTCTGCCCAATACGATGTTTCAGGTTGATATCGGAAACGGACATACGATTCTGGCTCATATTTCCGGAAAGCTGAGGATGAACTTCATCCGTATACTTCCGGGAGACAAAGTGACAGTCCAGATGTCACCGTATGACCTTACCCGGGGAAGAATAACCTGGAGAAGCAAATAATGGAGGTTTAATTATGAAAGTGAGACCATCCGTGAAGCCCATGTGCGAGAAGTGCAAGGTCATCAAGCGCAAGGGAAAAGTAATGGTAATCTGCGAGAACCCGAAGCATAAGCAGAGACAGGGCTAAGAACTTCTAAGCCTTTCAGGGGCGACGGCTCGCGTCTGAAAGCAGTACTGCCGCAAGGCGGGAACTTAATGCGAAAGGAATGATTATTAAATATGGCACGTATCGCCGGCATTGACCTGCCGAAAGATAAGAGAATTGAAATTGCTCTTACCTATGTCTACGGCATCGGCAGAACCAGCGCGACCAAGATACTCAAGCAGACCGGAATCAATCCCGACACGAGAGTCAAGGATCTGACCGAGGAAGACGAAGCAAAACTGCGTGAGTGTATTGACACCAATTACGTTGTCGAGGGAGACCTGCGCCGCAGCATAGCCCTCGATATCAAACGTCTTATCGAGATAGGCAGCTATCGCGGAACGCGTCACAGACGCGGTCTGCCCGTCCGCGGGCAGAGAAGCAAGACGAACGCACGTACCCGCAAGGGCCCGAAGCGCACGATAGCTAATAAGAAGAAGTAAAGGAGGGAACAGATCAAAATGGCAACTACAACACCAAAAAAGAAAGTCAGAACACGCCGCAGAGAGCGTAAGAACATTGAAAAGGGAGTCGTTCACATCAGTTCCTCCTTTAACAATACCATGGTCACGATCACCGATGTAAACGGCAACGCCATTTCGTGGGCGTCCGCTGGCGGCATGGGCTTCCGTGGAAGCAAAAAGTCTACTCCCTTTGCCGCGCAAACCGCGGCTGAGACAGCTTCAAAGGCTGCCATGGAGCACGGACTCAAGACTGTTGAAGTGTTCGTCAAGGGGCCAGGAAGCGGACGTGAAGCCGCTATCCGCGCACTGCAGACGGCAGGTCTTGAGGTTACACTCATAAAGGATGTCACGCCCATTCCTCACAATGGCTGCCGTCCGCCCAAAAGACGCCGCGTCTAATATAGGAAGGAGAAGCAGAATATGGCCAGAAATACGCAGCCCATCGTTAAGCGCTGCAAGACGCTTGACATTTCTCCTGCCGTCATGGGGTACACAGCAAAGACCAAGAGCAATACCATCCGCAACCCCAAGAGCCAGATGCGCAGGAAGCAGAGCGAGTACGCTATGCAGCTGAACGAAAAACAGAAGGTTAAGTTTATTTACGGAATTCTTGAGAAGCAGTTTCGCGCGTATTACGAGAAGGCGGCAAAGACTCCCGGAATTACCGGCGAGAACCTTCTCACAACGATTGAGCGCCGCCTTGACAATGTGGTCTTCCGCCTCGGTTTTGCCATGACACGCCGCGAGGCACGTCAGGCAGTCGGGCACGGTCACTTCACAGTCAACGGCCGCCGCGTCAACATTCCGTCGTACCTTGTTTCCACCGGTGATGTGATCGAGGTTTGCGAAGGAAGCCGCAGCAGCGTGATGTTCAAGAGACTCCTTGGTGAGGACGCTCCTCTTTTCACCTTGCCGCAGTGGCTTGAGCGCGACAGGAGCACACTCAAAGGAACTGTAATCAAGATGCCTGTCAGAGAAGATATTGACTTCCCCGTGGAGGAGACCCTTATTGTCGAGCTGTACTCTAAATAATGCAGAGACCCTCATTATTGGTAAGCTGATTAAAATAGGCGCTTTTTTGCGCCAACTCAGAAGGAGGGTAAAAAAACATGATTGAAATAGAAAAGCCGCGCATCGAATGTGTTGAGATGCCTTCAGACGATTCTTACGGAAAGTATATCGTTGAGCCTTTGGAGCGCGGTTATGGCACGACTTTGGGCAATTCTCTCCGCAGAGTGCTCCTATCCTCTCTTCCCGGTACAGCCGTCACGTCAGTCAAGATTGCCGGAGTCCAGCACGAGTTTTCCACTATCCCCGGCGTCAAGGAAGATGTAACTGAAATTGTTCTCAATATAAAGGGCATAATCATAAAGCTACACAGCGACGGACCGAAAACGGTTTATATCGAAGCAAACGGCGAATGCGAAGTTACGGCCGGCGACATCAAAGCGGATGCAGATGTTGAAGTTCTCAACCCCGAACTTCATATCGCGACGCTTGGCCCGGACGGTTATCTCAGTATGGAAATGGCTGTCGACCACGGACGCGGCTATGTCGTTGCAGAGAAGAACAAGTCGGCGCAGCAGATAATCGGTACAATCCCGGTGGATTCCATTTACTCTCCTGTGCTGAAAGTCAACTATGCCGTTGAAAATACCCGCGTCGGCAACAAAACCGACTATGACAAGCTCACGCTTGAGGTCTGGACGGACAGAACCATCACGCCAAGGGACGCCGTGTCTCTCGGGGCGAAGATTCTCTGCGACCATTTCACGCTGTTTACGGACCTTTCCGAAACGATCGGGAGCGAATCCACCGTCAAGGAGAAAGTGGAGACTCAGCGTGATAAGGTTCTGGAGATGACCATAGAGGAACTGGATCTTTCGGTGCGCAGCTTCAACTGTCTGAAGCGCGCGAACATCAACACCGTCGAGGATCTTATCGGCAAGACGCAGGACGAGATGATAAAAGTCAGAAACCTCGGACGTAAGTCTCTTGAAGAGGTGGAGCACAAGCTCGCCATGATGGGACTTTCGCTTGCCAGCGATGACAACAATTAGTGCAGGGAACTCCGCATAGAAACGGAGAACCGGCAAAAATCCTTTAAACTTCAAAAAGGAGGAATAACCGACATGCCCACCAACAGAAAGCTCGGTAAGACCACCGATGCGCGCATGGCAATGCTCAGGCAGCAGGTGACAGATCTGCTCGATAGCGGCCGTATGGAGACGACCGTCACGCGCGCAAAGGAGATTGGCCCCCTAACCGAGAAAATGATAACTCTTGGAAAGAACAAATCTCTGGCCGACTACCGCCAGGCTATCTCTTTCATCACTAGGGAGGACGTCGCGAAGAAGCTCTTCGATGAGATCGCTCCCAAGTATGCCGAGCGCAACGGAGGCTACACGCGCATTTACCGCTTAGGTGCCCGCCGCGGCGACGCAGCCGAGATGGCGATTATCGAGCTTGTGTAATTAAAGCCCGAAAAAAGACCATTGCTCAGAATGAAGCAATGGCCTTTTTTTGCGGCGCTCAAAGGATTTTTATGAGCCAGAGCACGAAGCCGTAAACCATAGAGGCCGAAATGCCATATACGATCACGGGCCCCGAGATGATAAACATTTTGGCCCCGGTCCCGGTGACAAATCCCTCGGTTTTAAACTCGAGGGCGGGTGCGACGACGCTGTTTGCAAAGCCGGTTATGGGTACCAGAGTTCCGGCGCCGCCGATGTTTGCAAGATCGTCGTAAACGCCGAATCCGGTGAGAAGAGCCCCGATAAAAACCAGGCTGATGCTGACGAGAGTTGCCGAGCTGTCATTCGGTAAGCCCAAAGAGGTAAAAATTCCAAGGAAGGCCTGTCCGACGCAGCAGATCGCACCGCCGACCAGAAAGGCTTTCAGCATATCGGAAGGCAGCTTAGAGTTCGGCGATTTTTTTTTGACATATTCACCATACTCTTCTTTTGACATATTGAAATAACTCATCAAAAACCTCCTTTTGCAGTTATTATCCCGCAAAAGGAGGCAAAATATCAGGATTGCTCAGGCTTCTTCTCAGGTATCGAGAGAGATATTCTCAATGCCGTTTATCTCAAATTCCGACATATAGTTATCCATTCTCGCCGTCAGCTCGTTGACGTCGTCGGGATTGAGATGCTCCTCGGACATATCGCGCCGTGCAAGCTCCTCTGCGAGAATATCGAAGAAGACGGCGTCCTCATAGTCCGCGATAGCGTCATGTATTCCGCCCTCCTCATATGCGCGCGACGGGAAGACATGCCCCATATAGGACTGAGCAAGCTCAGGCAGACCGTTTTTGGACGCCAAAGCAAAGATTTTCTCCTGCAGAAGGTCGTAATCTTCAAAGCGGTCGTCGCCCCTTGTGGAGTTCAGAATCCAGTTCCCTATATAGACTAAATCAATCATATGACGAAATTCCTTGGTCGTAAGCTGAATTTCCATTGCGGTCTCCTTTCAAAGCGGACAGCCTAATGCCGGACGCTCATACTGCTGCCTGCGGCACGAAAGCTCCGCGGTTTCATAAAACTCTTGCAGAGCTTTTATAATAGCCGCGAAGCGGCGTTAATGCTGTAAATATTTGAATCAATATAATAAGCTCTATGAGCTTATTATATCATATGATGCAAGTGCCTGTATCTGAGATTAATTTTGCTCAGCGAGATTATAACAGATATGAATGTAAAATACCAGTGATTATATTTAACAATATACAAATTGCTTTTTCTTGAAATATCCATCAAATAGGAATATTATATATGCCATGAACATATAGGAGTGTGGAAATGGACAACAGACCAGTCGGAATTTTCGACTCGGGCATGGGCGGACTGACAGCGGCTCAGGAACTTTCAAAGCTCATGCCCGGTGAACATATAATTTACCTAGGCGATTCTTTCAACTTTCCCTATGGGGAAAAAAACCGTGACAGAATAATCGAAATGTCGCGCAAAGATCTTCGCTTTATGCTTGCAAAAGATGTCAAAGCGGTATTTATCGCCTGCGGTACGGCAACGTCAAACGCACTGGAAACGCTCAGGGAAGAGAGTCCGGTTCCGGTTTTCGGCGTGGTGGAGGCCGCGGTGCGCGAGGCGCTTGCGGCAACAGTAAACGGCAGAGTGGGACTTCTGGCCACGACTGCGACGATAAGAGCCGGTACGTATGAAAAATTGCTGTCTGAGACCGCGCCGGACGTAACGGTTGTACCCAAGGCCTGCCCGAGATTTGCGTCGATGGTTGAGGACGGCATCTTCGACAGGGAGGACGAGAGGGTTTGGACGGCTGTCCGGGAATACCTGCCGCCGCTTAAGGAGGCGGGTGTGGATACCGTGCTTCTCGGCTGCACGCATTATCCCCTGCTGGCAGACGTTATAAGCGAGTATATGGGCGAAAAGGTGCGCTTCATAAGCTCCGGCGCAGCCGCGGCGAGGGAGCTCTGCCGTTATTTGAGGGCAAACGGAATGGCATCAGATAAATTGGCGGCAAAAACAGAATACTATACGACGGGCAGTGCCGCCGCTTTCGCCGAAAAAGCGAATCTGATGCTGCAGAAAGATATCTCGTCGGAGCTCCATGGCACCGAACCCTTTGACAAGGAAGGGAATATATAATATAATAAGCAAAACAATAGAGCTGAAAGCGGATTCGGCCGGGACCTCCGGCAGCGATATAAAGGATCATCGGTCAGGCGGCGGGAAACGGAGACGTTTGTGACATCGGTTAACCGAGAGGTAAATTCCCTATGGATATGAAGGACGTAATAATTTCGATAAAAGGGACACAGAACGACCCAAACGGCGGCGACAATGTCATCGAGCTTGTCACCGACGGTGAGTTTTCATACGAAAACGGCGAGGGGACGCTCTCCTATATGGAGAGCGAGCTGACAGGGCTCGAGGGGACCAGGACGTCGTTTACGATAAGCCCGATGGGCGTGGTTATGGTGCGCGAGGGCAGCCTAAACAGCCGTATGGTCTTCGAGGAGGGCAGAAAACACTGCTTCCTCTATGAGACCCCCTTCGGAGCCGCCACCATGGGCGTCAATACCACGAACATTTCGGTGTCTCTCGACGAGCACGGTGGAAATATGGAGATAGATTATATCGTGGATTTCCAGCAGTCCGTTGTGGGGCATAATATGTTCAAGATAAACGTGAGTGAGCAGGAGAAGGAAGAAAGTAATGGCCAATTTAATTGAAGAAGCCAGACTGTCGGTCGATGTACTAATAAAAAAGGCCTTTGACAGAGCGGTATGTTCCGGAGCTTTGCCGGGAGGAATTTTTCCGCAGGGCAAGGTGGAGATACCCAAGGACGTTTTAAACGGCGACTACGCCGCGAACCATGCCCTGGCGGGGGCGAAGCAATTTAAATTGCCGCCGAAAAAAATAGCTGAGATTCTGGTTTCGAACATGGATCTGACGGGCAGCTGTTTCGGGAGTGCCGAAATAGCGGGCCCGGGTTTTTTGAACTTCCGTCTCTCCGATAAATGGTACGGCAGGGTCCTGGAGACCGTTCAGGACGAGGGAGCGGATTATGGCCGCTCCGACGAGGGCAGGGGCGAAAGGGTGATGGTGGAGTTCGTCTCCGCGAACCCGACGGGGCCGATGACGATCGGAAACGCCCGTGGGGGTGTCCTGGGCGATTCCCTTGCCTCCGTGCTCGACAGGGCGGGCTATGACGTCTGGCGTGAATTCTACGTTAACGACGCGGGAAACCAGGTAGACCTTTTCGGAAAATCCATAGAGGCAAGATATCTGCAGTTCATAAAGGGCGAGGACGCCGCAGAGTTCCCGGAGAACGGTTACCACGGAGAAGATATCAAGGAGCTTGCAAGAATAATCTATGAGCGAGATGGGGACAGGTACCTCGCTATGGACAGCGAAGAGCGCTGCCGCCTATTTGTGGAATTCGGAATCCCGTATAATATCGAGCTCATGAAGCGGCATCTTGAGCGCTACCGCATACATTTTGACCGGTGGTTTCTTGAGAGCTCTCTGCACGAGAGCGGCTATGTCGGTGAGACCGTCAAACTGCTCGAGGACGCGGGCTGCACCTATGAGAAGGAAGGGGCACTCTGGCTCCGGAACACCGATTTCGGCGCCGATAAGGACGAGGTTCTGCGCCGCGCCAACGGTTTCTACACTTATTACGCTGTCGATATGGCATATCACCGCAACAAATTCATCGAGCGCGGTTTTGACAGAGTTATAGACGTCTGGGGTGCTGACCACCACGGACACGCGATACGCTTTGCAGCCTCCATGACCGCGCCAGTGCTGGGACTCCAGAACAAAAAGCTGGATTTTCTGATTATGCAGATGGTCAGACTGGTCCGCGGCAACGAGGTAGTAAAGGTTTCAAAACGCACGGGAAAGGCGCTCACGCTCAACGACCTGCTCGACGAGATCGGCGTGGACGCCTGCAGATTTTTCTTCAACGCGAAGCCGGACACCCATTTGGAATTTGATCTGGATCTTGCGATACGGCAGGACAGCGAGAACCCCGTGTATTATGTCCAGTATGCCCACGCGAGAATATGCAGCCTGATCGCGGCGCTTGCGGAAGAGGGCCATTCCGTACCGGATTCGAAAGAGATTGACGCCTCGCTGCTCTGCACAGAGCAGGAGCGTGAACTCATAAGGCAGCTTGCCTGCTTTACCGAGGAGATACACCTGGCGGCGCGCGATTACGATCCATCCCGAATAAACCGCTATGTGACGGAACTGGCGGCGCGCTTTCACCGCTTCTATAACAACTGCCGTATCAAAGACGCCGAGCCCGCCCTTATGGAAGCGAGACTTGTGCTTTGCAGCTGCACCGAGAGAGTTATCGCGAACGCGCTTTTAATTTTGGGAGTGACGGCACCGGAGAAGATGTAGTGCCTCAGCCCCAGAAGAGCCTTACGAAGAAGGCTGCTGCAAGAAAACCCGTCAGGTCTGCGATGAGCGCAGCGGGGACTGCGTGGCGGCTCTTCTTTATGCCCGCAGCACCGAAATATACCGCTATTACGTAGAATGTGGTTTCCGTTGAGCCGAGCATGACGGCGGCGCACCGCCCGACTAGTGAGTCGGCGCCGCTGTTCCGGATGATGTCGCTTCCCACTGCGAGCGCTCCGCTGCCGCTGAGAGGGCGTATAAGCATGAGAGGCACGGTTTCCGACGGAATTCCCAAGCTCGACAGAAGAGGGCGCAGAAGCCCGCAGAGCGCGTCCAGAGCGCCGCTCGCCCTCAGCATGTAGATGCAGGGAAGCAGGGTGATCAGCGCGGGAATGATCCCAAAAACGGTTTTTAATCCGTCCTTTGCCCCAGAGATCATGGCCGGAAAAACATCTGTGCCTTGAATTAAAGCATAGGTCATTACAAATGCTATTATCAGGGGAATTGACAAATCACCGAGGAGTTTCATGGATGTGAAAAATGTTCGAAGAGCTTTGCCGAGGCAATACCGGCCGAAACAGAAAGCAGGGACGTGAGCCAGACCGCCGGAAGTATGTCGAGTGGAGAGACCGCACCGAAGGTTGCCCTAAGCGATGCGACGGTGGTCGGCAGGAGCTGAATTGAAGCAGTGTTCATAACGACAAGAAGGCAAAGCTCATCGGATGCGGTGTCCATACCCGAAAGACGCTTTAAGCCTACGGCCGCCCTGATCCCCGCGGGAGTGGCGGCATTGCCCAGACCAAGAAGATTTGCCGAGACGTTCGAGGACAGCGCGTCCATGGTGTCCGCGTCTTTTGCCGCGGTCGGAAACAGCCTTCCGAGCAGAGGCCGCAGAAGACGCGAGAGCTTTCCGCTAAGCCCGGAGCACTTCATAAGCTCCATGATGCCCGACCAGAGACAGATCATTCCGCATATGCCGACACCGAGACTGACAGCCGCTTCGGCACCTTTCACGGCTGCCACGGAAACAGCGGACAGATTTCCGCTGAGTGAACCATACACGAGTGAAATAACACTTAACATTACGATTATTAGATTTAATAGCATTATCCTCATCTCCAATAATTTTGTTGTGACAAATAACAAAAATTGTGAATAATTTATAAAACTTCTAAAAAATGTTTGACATTCTAGGGAAAATAGATATAAATTTATAATATAAGGATAATTAATGTAAAGAAAAATTAAAAACTAGATTAGGGGAGGCATGTGTTTTGAAATCGACAGGTATTGTAAGAAAAGTAGATGAACTTGGCCGTATAGTTTTGCCCATCGAACTTCGCCGAACTTTGGACATTGCAGAAAAGGACTCGTTGGAGATATATGTTGACGATGACTGCATTATTCTGCGCAAGTACCAGCCCGCTTGCATTTTCTGCGACAACGCCCGTGACGTAGTCGTCTACAAGGGCAAGAATGTCTGCAAAGATTGCATTAAGTCGCTTGAAGAGATGTAGTTATTAAGTATGAATAGCTATAAACCCACGCGGTAATCAAACTGCGTGGGACTTTTTGAGTAAAAAAACAGCCCCCATCCTCTGTACGTACCGAGAGGACGGGGTCTGTTTTTCTTTAAGTCTGTTATTCGCTTTCTCCGGACTCGGAAACACCGCTTATGCAGCCGACCTGGGAGAAAGAGAGAAGAAGCAGAGAGGCGTCGACCGAGAGCACCAGAAGCTGCTCTCCCATGGGATAGGAATCGGCGAGAGAGACTGTGCAGAGCAAAACCGCGAGAAGACTGAAAAACAGCGACTTCTGAGCCCTGGGCTTGCCGAAGACAAAACCGGCTATATAGTAGAACGCAAGTATTGCGGCCGAAACCGCGAGGAGTCTAAGGGCAAAATGCCAGATGACCGGGTCAGCGGCGCTGTATTTGTATGCGGCTATGAGCCAGAAGCAGAGAAAGATTACGATGAATACGGTGCTGGAACCCCCGCCCGTTTTTTTGCCCGACTTATTCGCATTTACTATGAATGCGGCAATGCTGGCCGCGGCGGGGAAAGCCAGAACTCCGAGCAGAAGCTCAAAAACGGAATAGGACGTTTTTATAGTCACTGAGCGGACTATCGTCATCGCCCCGCCAACTGCCATGACAAGGCCGATTATTACCGCAAGTATTGTATAAACCGGAAGATTTCGCGCGAAGGCCTCGGGATAAGTCTGCGGCGAAGTGTAACGGCGCAGCGGACGCAGCCAGAGCGCGATCAGTGCGATTGAGAAAACGAGAAAGGCTATGAGCGCATAACTCCACGGTGAATCAGGGGCCGCCAGAAGTGTGTCGGGATCGATTATCTTTCCAAGCTGGGCCCAGCGGAGGAACGCGCCGAAGATCCCGAGAATAAAGGTGAGGCCGCATATTTTTAATGCTTTGTTACGCATATCATCATTCCAGTCAAAATATATTTATAGCGGTAAGGATTTGAACAAATATATTTTATACTTATTTCATAACAGCGTCAACTGTTAAACGTCAAACGGAGGATGCAATGATAAAACAGATCATCTGGGTATCGATTCTGCTCGCAATGTCGGCTATCATTATGCCCATGCTTTTTCACAATGGGAACACCGGAACGAAGAAGGCGGAGATACAGTCTCAGGCGCCCCCAGAGACTTCCGTAAAGAGCTATGTGAAGACACCGGATACGAAGATCGGCTTCACGGTGCTTGAAAACGGGCAGGCAAAGCAGGAAAAAATGTCGGATTACCTCCCAGGGGTACTGGCGGCGGAGATGCCGGTGACATTTTCGGGGGAGGCCCTTAAGGCACAGGCCGTTGCGGCGAGGACATATATACTTTACTGCACCGCGCATGTCAACCCGAAGCACCCGCAGGCGAATATCTGTACCGACCCGGGCTGCTGTCTGGCACACTCCGGGGAAACCGAACTGAGAGGAGAATGGGGAGACAAGTACGACGAGAATATCGCTGTTATCAGAAAGGCCGTTTCGGATACGGACGGAGAGATACTGACGTATGCGGAGAACCCGATTTTAGCCTCCTTCCATTCGTCGTCGGCAGGGAAAACCGAAGCGGGCAAAGAGCTGTGGGGCGATGTCCCGTATCTGGTCAGCGTCGACAGCCCGGAAACGGCGAACGATGTCCCGGATTATGTGACTACGGTCGAGGTTTCAAAAGACAACTTCCGCGAGACCATTAAGAGCTATAAACCGGAGGCGGCCTTTTCGGACGACGCTTCCGGCTGGGTAGGAAAATCGGAGATGGACGGGAGTGGACGGGTGAAGAGCGTCACGGTCGGAGGAACTGAACTCAGCGGTACGGAAATGCGGAAGCTGTTTTCACTCCGCAGCACCGCCTTCAGGCTTGAATATAAAGACAAAAGGTTTCTGTTCACCGTTACGGGCTACGGGCATGGGCTCGGCATGAGCCAATACGGCGCCAATGTGATGGCCAAGGATGGCTTTGACTATAAAGAAATCCTCTCACATTATTACCCAGAGACGGAACTGAGCTGAACCTTTGGACAACTTGATATATTTTTCTTGAGAAATTTGGCGATTCAGATTATAATTGCTCTTGAACAGACAGATACAAAGGAGCGCTGACTTTATGGATTATATGGCGGAGTCGCTGAAAAAGCATTATGAGTGGGGCGGCAAGCTGGACTATGCGGCGAAGATGCCTATTAAGAGCAGGGAGGATNTGAGCCTTGCCTATACTCCCGGCGTGGCCAGGCCATGCGAGGTCATACATGACGATCCCGAAAAGAGCTATGAGCTGACGAACCGCCACAATCTTGTCGCAGTCATTACCGACGGAACGGCTGTTCTGGGACTGGGAGACATTGGACCCGAGGCGGCGATGCCGGTCATGGAGGGCAAATGCGTGCTATTCAAAAGCCTCGGTGGAGTCGACGCCGTCCCTCTCTGTGTCCGGACGAAGGATGCGGACGAGTTTGTACATGCGGTTTCTCTGCTGCTCGGAAGCTTCGGCGGCGTGAACCTCGAGGATATCTCAGCTCCGCGCTGCTTTGAAATTGAGCGCAAGCTCAAGGCGGTGAGCGATATCCCGATTTTCCACGACGACCAGCACGGCACTGCGGTCGTGACACTGGCCGCCCTTCTGAACGCGCTGAAGGTCGTCGGCAAGAATATAGAGGAAGTCCGCGCGGTCACCTGCGGGGCCGGCGCAGCGGGAGTGGCAGTCGTAAAGCTGCTGCTGAAGATGGGGCTTCACGATGTTGTTATGTGCGACAGAAAGGGTACGATCTATACAGAGCGCGGCGACCTTAACGATTCAAAGGCGGAGATTGCGAAACTCACAAATAAGACGGGTCTCAGGGGAAGCCTTGCCGACGCCATGAAGGGAGCCGACATCTTTATCGGAGTCTCCTCACCCGACACGGTTAGCGAAGAGATGGTGAAGAGCATGGCGGATAGGCCGATTCTTTTCACAATGGCGAACCCGATGCCGGAGATAATGCCGGAGCTGGCCGAAAGGGCGGGCGCGGCCGTTATCGGAACCGGCAGGAGCGACTATAAAAACCAGATTAACAACGTGATGGCCTTCCCCGGGATATTCAGGGGTGCGCTCGATGTGAGAGCCTCCGATATCAACGACGAAATGAAGATCGCCGCGGCCCTGGCGCTTGCGGGGCTTGTATCGGAGAGCGAACTCTCGGCGGATTATATCATCCCTGCCCCGTTTGACGCGCGCGTAACAAAGACTGTCGCGGCGGCGGTAGCGGAGGCCGCAAGACACAGCGGAGTCGCAAGGATATAGCAGCATACGAAAAAAGCGAGCGGCAAGCCGTTTTTCGGCTTGCCGCTCGCTTTTTCCTGCCGTTTATACATAGAATAGGGTGAAGTTCGCCACAGCGACCAGTCTGTCCTGATCGTCATAGGCTCTGGATTCCACCACGGAAACGGTTTTGCCGACCTTGATCGGTTCGGCTTTCGCAAAAAGATAGGAACCCATTGCCGGACGCAGAAAGCTGATATTGCTTCCCTGCGTAACGAGCGGGCGGTCGACAGAGGCGGCGGCGTAACCCGCTGCCACGTCACACAGGCCGAAAATGATGCCCCCGTGAGCCATTCCCTGGGCGTTCATGGTTTCGGGCGTCAGCTCGACCCTGCATGAGGCGTAATTGTCCCTGAGTTCCACGAGCTTTATGCCGTTGTGGTAATCATAGTCCGGGACGGTGTTCATATAGTCAACCATTTTTGCGTAACGTTCTTCCTTAGTCATCTGCTGGCCCTCGAGACTATCCACGAGAGCAAAGAAATCATATGCCATTTTTTCTGTCTGCCTCCGATGTCCTTTGCGCCTCACGCGGCTTCTCCCCCAGGCGCAATAAAAATACCCCTGTCTGATACAGATAGGGGTATTTTAACACTATTGACCAAAAAGTTAAAGACTTTTTTGCTATACTGATTTAGTCAGGACGATCTTTCCGTTGTCGACCCTGGCCTCAGCCTTCTCACCGGCCTTCAAAACGCCCTCGAGCATTTTTTCAGCCGCGCCGTCTTCTATCGTGGACTGGATAGTGCGGCGGAGCGGGCGCGCGCCGTATACGGGGTCAAAACCGTCCTGCGCGAGCTTGTCGAGCGCCTCGTCTGTGACATCGAGGTCTATGCCGATCGCTTTGAGGCGCTTGGAGACCGTCTCGATCATGTTGGTGGCAATTTTTCTGATGTCCTCGCGGCTGAGCTGGTGAAATACGATTATTTCGTCTATACGGTTGAGGAATTCGGGGCGGAAGGTGTTCTTAAGATCTTTCATAACGAGACCACGTATCTCCTCGACATCCCTGAATCCGTCAGCCTTCACCTCGGTACCTGAGAAACCGAGAGTTTTTGCCTTGTCGGTTATGTTTCTGGCTCCGATGTTCGAGGTCATCACGATGATGGTATTCTTGAAGTCCACCTTTCGGCCTTGGGAATCTGTCAGCACGCCGTCATCCATTATCTGCAGCATGATGTTGAAAACATCCTCGTGGGCTTTCTCGATCTCGTCAAACAGAATAACGGAGTAGGGCTTTCTTCTGACTTTTTCGGTGAGCTGGCCCCCCTCGTCGTAGCCGACATAGCCGGGAGGCGAGCCGATGAGCTTTGATACCGTGTGCTTTTCCATATACTCGGACATATCAATGCGTATCATGGCGTTTTCGTCGCCAAACATGGCTTCCGCCAACGCCTTGCAGAGCTCGGTTTTGCCGACACCGGTCGGGCCGAGGAAGAGAAAGCTGCCCACGGGACGCTTCGGGTCCTTCAGACCCACACGTCCGCGGCGAATGGCCCGCGAGACGGCCGAAACGGCTTCGTTCTGACCGATAACGCGCTTGTGGAGTATATCCTCCATATGCAGAAGTCTATCGCTCTCACTTTCGGTGAGGCTTGTGACCGGTATGCCGGTCCAGCTTGAAACGACCTGGGCGATGTCCTCTTCTGTAACGCATTTGTGTGTTCCGGCGCGCTTTTCGTCCCATTTTTTCCGGGCGGCGTCCAGCTCCTCGCGCTGCGCCTTCTCGCGGTCGCGTATTCTTGCGGCCTCCTCGAAGTCCTGCGCCTTAATGGCGGCCTCCTTCTCAGTACCCAGCGCATCAATGCGCTTTTCTATGGCTTTAAGATCGTCCGGAGCGGTCAGCGTTGTCATACGCACACGGGAGGCCGCCTCGTCCATGAGGTCTATTGCCTTGTCGGGAAGATAGCGGTCGTTGATATAGCGCCCGGACATTTTTACGGCGGCGCGTACGGCCTCATCACTTATCTTGAGCTTGTGGTGGGCTTCGTATTTGTCGCGGAGGCCTGTGATTATGGCGATACTCTCCTCCTCGGTGGGTTCGTCAACGATTACCGGCTGGAAGCGGCGCTCGAGAGCCGCGTCCTTCTCAATATATTTGCGGTACTCGTTGAGTGTGGTTGCGCCGATGACCTGAATCTCGCCTCTGCCAAGGGCCGGCTTAATGATGTTGGAAGCGTCGATCGCGCCCTCTGCTGCGCCGGCCCCGATTATTGTGTGTAGCTCGTCGATGAACAGGATGACATCGCCGGCCTTCTGGGTCTCTTTGAGGGCCGCTTTGATACGCTCCTCAAAATCGCCGCGGTATTTTGTGCCGGCGAGCATTCCAGTGAGGTCGAGGGAGACGATGCGTTTTCCCCTCAGATCCTCGGGGACGTCTCCTGCCGTAACCATTTGGGCTAGGCCCTCTGCAATGGCCGTTTTGCCAACGCCGGGCTCGCCGATAAGAACGGGGTTGTTCTTCGTGCGGCGCGAAAGGATCTGTATGACGCGCGATATCTCGCGCGAACGCCCGATGACTGGGTCAAGCTGGCCTTCCTGAGCCGCCGCGGTCAGGTCACGGCTGTACTGGTCAAGCGTTTTAGTTTCTGTTTTTCTTCCGACACTCCGTCCGGCGGCAGCCGCCTGTGGCGCCTGCTGGCGGTAGTCGGAGCTGTGGAAGAGATTGACTATATCCGTGTAGATCTTGTTTAGATCGACGCCAGTGGAGATGATGAGCCTCGCCCCCGCGCAATCGGGATCACGGAGTATGCCCATGAGCAGATGCTCCGTGCCGATGTAGCTGTGTCCCAGACGGTTGGCATCGATAATAGAGAGTTCAATGACGCGTTTCGCGTCCGGCGTAAGTCCCTGCGCAGGCAGGCCCGGTGCGCCGCGGCCGACGAACTTTTCAAGAAGCTCCGTTATCATCGCCTCGTCGAGTCCGTTGTCTCGCAGAACCTTCGCACCAAGACCCTCACCCTCGCTCGCTATTCCGAGAAGGATGTGCTCAGTCCCAACATAGCTGTGGCCCATCTCCTGCGCTGCTTCCTGTGCTTTTGAAAGAGCCATCTGCGCTCTTTCGGTAAATCTGTCCTGGTTTCGCATTCTCATTCCTCCTCGAAATGGCTTTATTTAGCAATTGTAATTATTTCTCGAGTTCCCGGATTTTATCCCTGAGCTGTGCGGCTTTTTCGAATTCCTCCGAAATAACGGCGGCCCTGAGCTGATGCCTCAGCGCGTGGAGTTCGCGTCTTTTTTTGATATCGGCGCCCGCGTCCCGAGGTATATTCTCCGTGCCTTTCTCTGCGGAGTCCGTCTGATTTTCGCCTTCACCGACACTTACGTTTATATCGGGCTTTGTAGCGGTGGGGGCAAAGAGACTCCTGCCGAAAAATCCGTCGGTGAGCGCCGCGAAGGGTTCTCTGAAGAAACCGTCCGTCAGGCTGCCGAAGGGCTCTCCAAAAAAGCTGCCCAGCACGCCGCCGAAAGGCTCTCTCCAGAAATTCTCAAACATGTTGTGGGGACGGTAATCAAGGATTTCTCCGAAGCCCTCCGCTTTTGCGCAGTCGGCACAGAGATGGCACTCGCTTTTTTCACCGTTTATGTTTGACTGATAGTGGAATACCGCTTCATTGTTGTTGCATTTTTCGCATTTCATAGTAATAACCTCCTGATAATGATTTTGTTTAAAAATTTATTCCGCCAAGATACTGACAAGCAATTGTTTAAAAATTGATGCTCTGACGATATCCCGATGCTCGGGGGAAATGGGCCTCAGAGAATTGTCCCCAATGGCCGTCATAATCAGCGCCGCGGTCTTACCGTCGACCGCATCCGAGCCGAGCAGATTGGAGACGAACGCAGCCGCTGTGCGAAGATCCAGACTGTCTCCGATGGAGTTCACCGTGTGCATGATGAGCATATCGGGACCCGCCTGCACCCGTGTTATTCGGATGTAGCCGCCACCGCCTCTCCGCGACTCGACCAGATAGCCATGCTCGGGAGAAAATCTGGTTGAAATCACATAATTTATCTGACTTGGGACGCAGCTGAAACGCTCGGCCAGATTGGAGCGCTGAAGCTCGGCTATCCCGCCCGTGTGGTCTATGGCGTCCATAATAAAACGTGCTATCAAATCGCTTGTTCCCATTCTGCACCTCGTCTGTATATAATCGGTTTGACTTTGACTATTGTTGACCTTAGATATTATAATAGTCAGGATAGGTCAAAATGGCAAATGCAAAATTGACCTATCCTGACTAATGCCGGGCAAACATTTCAAATTGGATAGCGGATACTGCATATTTCATTAAATATCTCTTTGTTTCTTTTGATTCCTCAATTTTGATTCTATTTGACGAAAATACTTGCAATAGAAGAACATTATGTTATAATTCAAAAGTAAGGGAATTTTAAACCAAGGAGGACAATATATGTACGTAATCACCAGTGACTGCATCGCATGCGGCGCCTGCTCTGAAGGCTGCCCGGCCGGCGCCATATCCATGGGCGACGAGCACTATGAGATCAACCAGGATGCCTGCCTTTCCTGCGGCGCTTGCGTTGAAACCTGCCCGACAGGTTCGATAGTCGAGAAATAACATAATCCCGTTATCAGAGAGCCTGCCGCAATGCGATCGTTTTGTGACAGGCTCTTTGATTTTGTCTTGGAGAGGTTATGACGGATACATTCGATGAACTGTGGCGCGGAGGTCCGCGCTTCAGGCAGACCGAAGAGAGCTTCAAGCTCTCGACAGACTCGGTGCTGCTTGCCGATTTCGCAAATATGAGCCGCGTCAGGACCTGTCTTGATCTGGGCAGCGGCGCTGGAGTGTTGTGTGTGCTGCTTGCTTACAAAAACCCCATGGTGAGTATTACCGGCATAGAGCTGCAACCGGTTTGCGCTTCTTTGAGCCGGGAGAACCTCAGCAAGAACGGGCTGGATGGCAGAGTCGGAATTATAACGGGAGATCTGCGCGAATACAGACAACTGACAGCGGCGGAGAGTTTTGATTTTGTGGTCTCGAATCCCCCGTATTTTGCGGAGAGGTCGGGTTACAGCGCGCCTTTGGAGCATCGTGCGGCCTCGCGCGAGGAACGCAGCTGTACGCTCGGGGACATCTGCGCGGCGGCCGGGTGGGCGCTGCGCTGGGGGGGCTCTTTCGCGCTTGTGCACAGACCCGAGAGACTCAGCGAGATTTTTTGCGCCATGACCGGAGCCGGAATTGAGCCGAAAAGACTTCGCATGGTGTCGCACAGTGCGCTCAAAGCTCCAAGTCTGGTGCTTATAGAGGGCAGGCGCGGAGGAAAAAGCGGGCTAAGGATCGAAGCGCCTCTCATTTTAACGGACAGCGAGGGGAGCGAGACCGACGAGGCGCAGAGAATATATAGAAGGGGAGCGTATGCTCCGGACGGCAGGGAGTGAAAAGATGAGCGGAATATTATATCTTGTCGCGACACCGATCGGCAATCTGGGAGATTTTTCGCAGAGGGCCGCCGAGACGCTCAGAAGCGTGGATTTTATCGCGGCCGAGGATACGCGGGTTACCCTGAAGCTGCTCAATCATTTCGGCATAAGGAAGCCGCTGATAAGCTATTTCGAACACAACCGGACGGCGAGCGGGGAGAAGATAATCGAGCGCCTGAAAAAAGGCGAGAACGTTGCGCTGGTTTCCGATGCGGGCATGCCCGCAATCAGCGATCCCGGCGAGGATCTGGTGCGTCTTTGCGCGCGTGAGGGCGTTCCGGTCTGCTGTGTTCCGGGGGCCTGTGCAGCGGTGTCGGCTCTCGCGCTCAGCGGGCAGCCAACCCAGCGTTTCACATTCGAGGGTTTCCTCAGCACCTCGGGTAAGAGCCGCGCTGAGCATCTGGAGAGCCTTAAAAACGAGAAGCGCACGATGATTATTTATGAGGCTCCGCACAAGCTTATGGAGACGCTCTCTGACCTCAGGGAGACCTTCGGCGGCGATCGGGAGCTCAGCCTGTGCAGGGAAATAACCAAGCTCCACGAGGAGACGATCCGCACAACCATAGACGGGGCACTGGAGCTCTATTCGAATATTCCGCCCAAGGGGGAATATGTGCTCGTTATCCGGGGCAGAGCGGAGGAGAAACCGGAGATGTCTCTCGAACAGGCTCTTGAGCGTGTCGAAATGTACCGTGGCGAGGGAAAATCGCTGAAACAGGCTGCGAAGCTCGCTTCCGAGGACACGCTCTACTCGAAAAACGATTTGTATAATGCGGCGGTCGAAAAAACGAAGCGGTCTTGACAAGCGGCGTGCGGTGAGATAGAATACAGCGGAACTGAATATGTACAGGGGAGCTTGCACGGCAGGCTGAGAGGAAGTAATCGAACTTCGACCCTAACACCTGATTTGGGTAATGCCAACGTAGGAAGTAAGTTTTACTCTATACGGGAAGCGCCTACCAGCGTTTCCCGTTTTTTTTTGCAGAGAGGGCTTGAAAATGGATAATAAGGCAAAGACAAGCACGTTTTCCAATGGACTCATATGGTTCGGCGCGGCGGTCTCCATAGCGGAGATAATGACAGGGACGCTGATCGCGCCGCTGGGTTTCCGAATGGGGCTGGCCGCAATACTGACAGGACACCTGATAGGCGGCACGCTGTTTTATCTCGCGGGGCTTATCGGCGCAAAAACCGAAAAAAGCGCGATGGAAACGGTCAAAATCGCATTCGGGCAGAAGGGTTCGCTGCTGTTTGCGGCGGTGAACATCGTCCAGCTCGTCGGCTGGACGGCTGTCATGATAAAGAGCGGGGCCGACGCCGCGGGCACGGTCATGCGCTTCGGCAGCGAGTGGGTTTGGGCAACCGTAATAGGAGTACTGATAATTTTGTGGATCGTTGTCGGCGTAAGCAATCTCGGCAGACTGAATACGGTCGCGATGGCCGGCCTTTTCGTTTTGACGGCAGTGCTGAGCACGACCGTGTTCAGGGGTGGTGCGGCTGCTGCCAGTGGCTCCGAAGGAGGGCTGTCCTTCGGCGCGGCGGTCGAGCTCTCGTCAGCGATGCCGCTTTCGTGGCTGCCTCTGATAGCGGACTACACGAGAACGGCGAGAAATAAGCGCGCGGCAACGCTCACAAGCTCAGTCACGTATTTTCTGACGAGCTGCTGGATGTATGTGATAGGCCTGGGGGCCGCAATATACACGGGCGAAAGCGATATCTCAAAGATCATGCTCTCCGCCGGACTCGGTTTTGCGGGCCTGCTGATCATCATCTTTTCAACCGTAACCACGACCGTCCTGGACGCCTATTCGGCCGGAGTGAGCTCGGTGAGCATCGTGCCGGGGATAAACGAAAAGATCTCAGGCGTCGCGGTCTGCCTGCTTGGAGTTCTGCTTGCCATATTCGCGCCGGTTACGAGGTTTGAGAGCTTCCTGTACTTCATAGGCTCAGCGTTCGCGCCTATGGCGGCGATACTGATAACAGACTGTTATATTCTGAAGAAGGACAGGACGGAGAGCGTGTACAGTCTCCAGAATATCATACTCTGGGCCGTGGGATTCGCGCTCTACCGACTGTTTATGGGCCTGAGTTTTTCTCTGGGATACACACTGCCGGTGATGACGATAATTTCTGCGCTCTGCATAATAACGGAAAAAATAGGAGGAAAAGAAAATGTTCGGTAAATATCTTGAAGCGGTGAGATACGCAAGTCCGCTCATCCACAACATCACAAATTACGTTACGGTCAACGACTGTGCAAACATTCTGCTTGCCTGCGGGGCGTCGCCGATCATGTCCGACGACCTCGGAGAGGTGGAGGAGATCACCTCAATCTGTGGCGGGCTGAACATCAACATTGGAACGCTCAGCAAAAACACGATCCCGTCCATGTTCCTGGCAGGAAAAAAGGCCAACGAACTCGGACATCCGGTGATACTCGACCCGGTGGGCGCGGGTGCGTCGTCTCTCCGCACGGAAACCGCGGGAAGACTGCTGGGCGAGGTGAAATTTGCTGTCATACGCGGCAACATATCCGAGATCAGGGCCCTTGCGCTCGGCACAGGCTCTACGAGGGGCGTGGACGCGGCCGCTGCGGACGCGATCAGCGTGGAGACAATGGAAAGCGCCGTTTCTCTCGCCAGAGCCCTTGCCGTAAAAACCGGCGCGGTGATCGTGATCAGCGGCGGGACGGACATAGTTACGGACGGGGAAAGAAGCTTCCTTATCAAAAACGGCCATCCTGTAATGGCGAGAATAACGGGCAGCGGCTGTATGCTCACCGCGCTGACAGCGGCCTTTATCGCGGCGAGTCCCCGGAATATCCTTGAAGCGGCCGCCGCGGGAGCCTGTGCGATGGGCCTTTGCGGAGAGAGGGCCTTTCTGACGATGGAGAGAAACGGCGCCGGAAATTCGAGCTTCCGGAATTATTTGATAGACGAGGCTTATAAGCTGGATTCCGCGGCTCTGGACAGGGGCGAGAACTTCAGCCGGGCATAGGACGGTTAAGGGAAAGGAATGACTATAGTGAGCGGCAGATTTGACGACAGAGCGCTCCTCCTGTATGCCGTGACGGACAGGTCGTGGCTCGGCGGAAGAACGCTCGCACACGATGTGGAAGAGGTCCTAAGAGGCGGGGCGACAATGATACAGCTCCGGGAAAAGGAACTGGACTTTGAAAAATCTCTGGCGGAGGCCTTTGAGATAAAGGCCGTTTGCAAAAAGTACGGCGTGCCCTTCATTGTGAACGACAGCGTGGAGCTCGCTCTTGCCTGCGGTGCAGACGGCATCCATGTCGGCCAGAGCGATGTGGATGCGCGAAGAGCGCGCGAGAGACTTGGCGGCGATAAAATAGTCGGAGTCTCGGCGCAGACTGTGGAGCAGGCGGTGCTGGCCGAAAAGAGCGGGGCTGATTATCTGGGCGTGGGCGCGGTATTTACTACTTCCACAAAAAAAGACGCGGATTTTGTGCCCGGCGATACGCTGAGGACAATTTGTGGAGCAGTCGGCATTCCAGTTGTTGCTATTGGCGGCATTAACGCGTATAATATTGGCAAACTGAGAGGCTTTGGGATCAAAGGGACCGCGCTGATCTCGGCGCTCTTCGCGGAGAAGAATATCTTTGAAGCAACGGCCAGAATGCGGAAACTGTCCGAGGAGACCGTTAAATGACGAGGTGAAATGAAAATGAAAAAAGTTCTGACTATAGCCGGCTCCGACTGCAGCGGCGGCGCGGGGATACAGGCGGATATTAAAACCATTACTGTCCATAAGCAGTATGCCATGAGCGTAATAACTGCGTTGACGGCCCAGAACACGACCGGCGTTTTCGATATCATGGATGTGAGTCCCGAATTTGTCGCCGCACAGATAGACGCGGTCTTCAGCGATATACGTCCGGATGCGGTGAAGATCGGCATGGTTTCAAACTCGCAGATTATCTCCGTTATCGCCGAGAAGCTCAACCAGTATAATGCGGAGAACATTGTGGTTGACCCGGTTATGGTGTCAACGAGCGGAAGCCGCCTGCTTTCGGACGATGCAGTGGGTACCCTCATTACAAAGCTCCTGCCCCTGGCCAAGATCATTACGCCGAATATACCTGAGGCGGAGGTGCTCTGCGGCTTTTCCATAAGCAACAGGGCGGATATTCAGCGCGCTGCCAAGTCCATAGCCGGGCTTATACCCGGCGCTGTCCTCATTAAGGGAGGGCATCTGACGGATTCGGCGAACGACCTCCTCTATACCGAAGGCAGGGCAGTCTGGTATCAGGGAGAACGCGTGCCAAACCCGAATACACACGGAACGGGCTGCACGCTTTCCTCGGCCATCGCCTGTAATCTTGCGGACGGATACAGTCTTGAGAAGAGCCTGGTGAACGCAAAGACCTATGTCACCGGAGCGCTGAAGTCAAGGCTCAATCTGGGTTGGGGTTCGGGCCCTCTCGACCACACTTTCGCCATCGGAGGCTTCCAGACATTTTGATACGGATATTCATTTAAGATGGGATCCGTGTTATTAGCATCGTGAGCGTTTCTGTGCCCCTTGATCGACCGGACGCCCGCCTCAAAGCGCTTCTGAGCCTAACATTGGCAGTTTCTCTTTGTCATAAAACATCAGCGGCATCCTGTACAGATGCCGCTGATGTTTATTTCTCGGCGCAAAAGCCGAGATCGTCCAGTTCCGAAATTGCTTTCTCAACGTCGCCCTCGTCCCCGTCAATGCTGACGGTCTTGTTCTCAAGCAAAACCGAAAAATTAAGACCCGCGCCCGTGAGGGCATCGGTAATGCGCTTGACGCACATCTCGCAGTGCATATCGGGCACTTTCAATACTGTCATGGCATAGCCTCCTTCATTTCATCAGCTTCTGAAGCGTTTCAACGAGATCGTCGACGACCTCGTCTCTGCCGTTTCTTATATCGTTAACAACGCAGCTCCTTATGTGGCTTGCAAGGAGCTCCTTGCTGAACGCATTCAGAGCGGCCTGCACAGCACTGACCTGAGTCAATATGTCGGTGCAGTAGGCCTCGTCCTCAAGCATTTTTTTGATTCCTCGTACCTGCCCTTCGATGCGGCTGAGCCTGTTCGTAAGCGCGCGCAGCTCGCCTTCATCGCGGTGCTTTGTTCTTCCGTTCACAGCTTTTTCCCCCTTAATCTCAGAGCGTTGGTCACAACGAAAATTGAACTCAGCGACATCGCGAAAGCGCCTATCATCGGGCTGAGGAGCAGGCTGAAAGCAGGGTAGAGTATGCCTGCCGCAATCGGGATGCCCAGTGTGTTATAGCAGAATGCCCAGAAAAGATTCTGCTTGATGTTGCGTATGGTGAGGCGGCTAAGCTTTATCGCGGCGGCCACGTCCGTGAGTTCGCTTTTCATAAGGACAATATCGGCCGATTCAATCGCAATGTCGCTGCCGCTGCCAATCGCACAGCCGATGTCTGCCTGAGCGAGAGCGGGAGCGTCGTTTATGCCGTCCCCGACCATCATGACGGTTCTTCCACCCGACTGCAGACGTTCCACAACAGCGGCCTTGTCCCTGGGAAGGACCTCTGCGATCACCTCATCTGCTCCGACAAGGCCGCCGATATATTCGGCAGCGGCGCTATTGTCGCCCGTGAGCAGGACGGTCCTGATGCCGAGCGCCCGAAGTTTTTCGACGGCGTCGCGGCTGCTCTCTTTTACGGTATCGGCGACGCTGATAAGACCTTGCACCTTTCCGGAGAGAGCGACGAGCACGGGCGTCTGCCCACGGCTGGCGAGACGCGATATCTCTTCCGTATACCCGTCCGGAGAGATGCCCTCGCTCTCCATGAGTCTGACGTTGCCCACACAGAGAGATGCACCGCTTTTTAGTTCGGCTTTTACCCCCATGCCCGAGAAGTTTTCAAAACCCGCGACCTCCTCTGCGCCGGAAAGCCCGCGCGCCTGGTATTCCGCGCAGATGGCTTTTGCCAGAGGGTGCTCGGACAGACTTTCCGCGGTAAAGGAAAGTTTCAGAAGCTCGTTCTCCGTGATGGAAGCCGAGATAATCTCTGTGACACGGGGCTTCCCCTCCGTAACGGTGCCGGTCTTGTCTAGCACCGCAACGTTTGTCCTATGCGTGATTTCCAGGGCCTCGCCGCTGCGTATAAGGATGCCGTGCGAAGCTCCGAGGCCAGTGCCCACGATTATGGCGGTCGGGGTCGCAAGCCCCATGGCACAGGGACAGGCGATGACGAGAACCGAAGTGAATATCCTCAGGGCAAAGGAGAAATCCTTGCCCACGAGCAGCCAGACAGCGGCGGCTATAAACGCCATCGCCATAACGATAGGGACGAAAACTCCTGCGACCCTGTCGGCGATCTTGGATATGGGCGCCTTTTTGCCCTGCGCATCCTCAACAAAGCGGATGATTTTTGAGAGCGTGGTGTCCTCGCCGATGCGTGTTATCTCAACAAAAAGAGCGCCGTCAACACTGATGCTCCCGCCGATTACCTCGCTACCGGCCGACTTCTCCACCGGCATGCTCTCGCCGGTAAGCATGGCCTCGTTTACGCTGCCCTCTCCCTTGGTGACGACTCCGTCCAGCGGAACGCGTTCTCCGGGCTTGACAAGCACCAGGTCGCCCCTTTTCAGCATTTCGGTCGGAACCTCCCACTGCCTGTCATCTCGAATCAGAATGGCTGTTTCAGGGCTTAGCTCCATAAGGGCGTTTATCGCGCCCTTGGTCTTCTCCTTGCTGCCGGCCTCAAGATGTTTCCCCAGCAGAACGAGGGTTATCACGACTGAGGCCGATTCATAGTAGAGACTGTGCATGAGTTCCGGCCTGTCGGAGAGCATAAATGTTGACGCAAGGCTGTACAGGAAAGACGCTGAGCAGCTCACGGCTACAAGCGCGTCCATATTCGGGCTCAGGTGAAAGAGAGAACGGAAGCCGCCGACAAAGAAACGCCTGCCGATGTACAGAACAGGGATGGCAAGGAGCATTTGTATTATCGCAAAGTTGACTGGGTGGCTATCCATTCTGAAAATCGTGGGCAGCGGCAGGTTGTCGGACAGCATGGAGCCCATGGAGACGTAGAGAAGCAGCGCGGATAGCAGCGCTGCGGCAATGAGACTTCGGCGCTCACCCAAAAACTCTTTCCCGGCCGTGTCGTCCGTACTTTTTGGCGCTGGCCTCCTATCCTTGTTGATGAGCTCCGCCGTGAAGCCGGCTTTTTCAACCTTGGATATGATCTTTTCAGGACCGACGAGGTTCTCGTCATATACAATTGTCATTCTGTTCATCGGCAGATTCACATCACTTCGCTCAACGCCGTCAAGCTTTCTCGTGACGCGCTCAACCGCAGAAGAACAGGCCGCGCAGTGCATCCCGCCGATGTTATAGGTTTCTTCCTTCATTTTACGCGCCTCCTTATACCTGGTGGGGGTATCATTATTATATACCCGTATAAGGTATTTGTAAAGAGAAATATTGATTTTCGGATGCAATTTTGTGGGACAAGCAGAGACTTTCAAACTGACACTTGAAATATGCTCTGCGCTGATGTATAATGACGCTTGTCCCTCTGCCGGTGTGATGGAATTGGCAGACGTGCGGGACTCAAAATCTACTTCGTCTGTTCACCTGCCGGCATGTGCAACCCCTGATAAATACTTGGTTTTTGAAAATTGAAAATCTGTTTTTGTTTTCACATCCCTCCTCAACATCCCTCCGATTTCCGGAAGCCGTTTTTGAGGCTGAGATTTGAAATAAATGTGCCGGTGTGATGGAATTGGCAGACGTGCGGGACTCAAAATCCCGTGGTGGCAACACCGTGCGGGTTCGACCCCCGCCACCGGCACCAGGAATTGAGGGCCCTGAAATCCGCTTATAATGCGGGTTTCAGGGTTTTCCTTTTCTTGATGAACCAGTAGGGTTTCCTTCTTCACAGTTCAAATTAATACAGCATCCCTCCTGATAAGGGGCAACATCCCTCCTGATTTAGACGGGATAATAGCCAAGAATTGCATTGGCCGAAGCAACCTTTGAACTGTAATCCAAATGCGTATAGATATTGGAAGTTGTTGAAATATCGCTGTGTCCCAGCCACTCCTGGATCTCCTTCAGGCTGACGCCGTTTGCATACAGAAGGCTTGCACAGCTATGGCGTAGATCAGCCGCTGTCAAGCAAAGACTAAAAAGAAGCCTTATTTTGTGTTTGACATAGGATATTAGGATACTCGTCCACATAATTCATAGAAATATCCAGCCTGCCGTCCGGCCAGATTGTCACGCGCTCCAGCAGGTCGGATGCAATCTCGCTTGTCAGTTCATCCAGCTCTGTGTATTTTCCATAGTTATCAACGAAAAGACTGTGTTCCAACTTTGCTTTGAAAATGCACTGTTCTATGAATTCTGCTTTTTTAGAGATTTCTTCGAGACGCTGCCGCAAGGTTGCTTTTTTTGTTATGTACATTTCCAGGTTCAGCTTTCCATCAACGAAAGCCTCATACAATCCCCGGTTCTGCTCGGTAATTTGTCCTTGCGACACCTGAAGATTGCGAAGTTCTGCCCTCATAGATAAAACATCTGATTCATTTTGTTTTCGCTGGGCTTCAATGACGCGCTCCGCTTCCACCGCACACCGGGCCTGCATACGGATTGCCTCCGTCACCGCGTCCAGAATTTCCTGCTCATAGATTTTTTCCCGGCAGCATTCCGCGTCAGGCAAGCTGTTCGGGGTATCGCAGCGGTAATAAGGAGCCTTCTTCGCTCTCCGGACAATCGCCATTCCGCAGATACCGCAATACACTTTTCGATGCAGCGGATAATCCTGTTTGACATGTTCGCTTGTCTGTCTGAATTCGCCCCCAAGTTGCTCCTGCGCTTTCTGAAACAGCTCTTTTGATATGATAGGGTCATGGCGGTCATCCACGACAATCCAATTATCCAGTTTGGCTTTCACCTGCCGGTGGACACCGATCTGATCGCGGACGCGCTTGCCATAAACAAAGCTACCGATATATTGCCGGTCACGTATAATCCAGGAAACTATTTTCCGGCTCCAAAAGTTTTCACCCGACCAGTTCGCGTGTGCACTGGAAGTACCGGCCTTATTTGCTGATGGCGTGGGGGCATGTTCCGCATTCAGGACCTGCGCGACCTTCGCCGTTGAATTTCCTTCCGCAACCATACAGAAGATTTGCTTTACAACGTCTGCTGCCTCCGAGTCTATCATGAGGTGATGTCTGTCGCATGGGTCCTTGACATACCCATACGGCGCAACCGGGTTGATGTACACGCCGCGCTCCGCCAGATTCTTCTTTGCGCTGCGCACCTTTCTGGAAAGATCGCGGCTGTACAGGTCATAAATCAGCGTTCGGAATGACGTATCTAAACTGTCAAGGTCGCCCTTGCGCTGACTGTCAAATCTGTCGTTAACGGAGATAAAGCGAACGCCGAGAAATGGAAACACACGGGAAATATAATTGCCTACCGTGATGTAATCCCTTCCGAAACGGGACAGGTCTTTTACAACGATGCACTGTACGCTGCCGTTCCGTGCCGCCTCAATCAGCCGCTTCACGCCGGGCCGGTCAAAGTTCTTGCCGCTATATCCATCGTCGCAAAACTCCGTGATTTCAGCGCCGCAAAGCTCCGGAGAGGTACGGATATAATCGACCAGCATACTCCGCTGATTGGTGATGCTCTCAGATTCCAACTTGTCACTGCTTGAGAGGTCGCCATCCTCCAGAGACAGCCGAATATAAATTGCAATCGTCATACCGCCGCCTCCGCTGCAAAGTGCGTCAACGTCTCAAATTCGTCCTGATAGTTAAATATGATATGCAGCTCGCTGTTATCGCTGACCTCAATTTTTGCAATCAGGGCATGGATCAGTTCTTCCGACAAGCCTTGAATACTCTGGAATTTTCTCACTTCTGCAAACATGGGATTAGACGGGGAGTATCGTTCCAGTTTCTTACGCTGCCGTTTCAGTGTGTCCAGACGTTCCGCACATTCATCGCAGAGCTTTCGGTAGTTTTCCTTCATGGCGGCATATTCCTGACGGGTAACGATACCATCCACAAGGCTCTGATACAGCCCGTCGTACAGCGCCTGGCTGCGCGAAATCTCGCGCTCCGCCGCCGTAATTTGCGATTCCAGCGTATGCTTTCTATCCGCAGACTCCGTTTCCCATATCGCCTTGACACGCTTTTCAAGATCGGTCACAGCGTCGATGTGACGGCGTATGGCTGTTCCGACGACCTCCAACAGTTCGCGTTCCTTCAAGTTCTTCTGAAAACACGCTGATGGCTTATTCAAAGCTGTCAGGCAAATATAGCTGTAGTAATATACCTTTTTATCCTGCCAGTTGGAATAGACCTGACGGCGGGACAGAGCCTTACCGCAGTCCGCGCAGTAGACAAGCCTCCGGAACATATTGGGCGTTTTTATGCCGCCGCTGTTTTCCAGCGAGGCAAAGTATGCTTCCGAACGCTCTTTTGTAAGCTCCTGTGCAGATCGAAAAGTCTGTTCGTCAATGATCGCCTCATGCGCGTTTTTGGTGATCCGCCATTCGTCAGACGGCGCGTACCGTTCCTTTCGGACCTGCTTGTAAGACTGCTGCGTCCGCTTACCCTGCACCAGATGACCGAGATAGACCTCATTTTGCAGGATTTCCTTGACATTCCAGGGTGTCCAGAGCGTATCGCGGTATTTTTCATTCCGCGAGAGGCCGACATGATAAAGGTACGCGGACGGTGACAGAACGCCGCGTTCGTTGAGCTTCCGAACGATGCCGGTATAGCCCATGCCAGTCAGCCGAAGCGCAAATATCTGCTGTACAGCCAGCGCGGTTTCCGTGTTGATCTCCAAATGGTGCCGGTCGGTTTCGCTTTTTTTATAGCCGTAGGGTGCCCATACGCCGATGAACTCACCGCGCTTTTCCTTGGAGGCGATGGCACTGGATATCTTCTGTGAGATATCCCGGCTGTACGTCTCGTTCATCAGGTTTTTCAGCGGAACGATAAAACCGTATTCATTCCGCTCGGCGGTTAGAGTGTCAAAATTGTCGTTTATGGCGATAAACCGCACGTTCAGAAATGGGAATATGCGCTCCAGATAGTTCCCGGTTTCCTTATAGTTACGCCCGAACCGGGACAAATCCTTGACCACAATACAGTCAATTTCGCCGCGCCGTACACGTTCCATAAGCTTTTCAAACTCCGGGCGCTCAAAATCGGTGCCGGTGTGTCCGTTGTCGCACCATAAGCCCGCAAGCGTGAGAGCCGGAGTGTTTTCAATGTAAGTGGCAATGAGCCGTTTCTGGCTCTCCAGCGTATCCGCGCCCGGCCTGCCGCCGTCCTCCACGGAGAGCCGTACATAACCCGCTGTGCGATAGATTTTCTCTGCGGGAACCGAGGTAGCGGCTTCCGGCCGGATGGGGTTGATCTTGCGTTTTGTCCGTGCCATTTATACCGCCTCCTTTGCCGCACGGCTGAGAATATCAAGCTGCCATTCGAATTCGTCCTGCCAGCGATAGCGGATCTCGACGCATTTATCTTCGTGGACAAGAATGCGGTCCACAAGGGAAACCACGGCGTTCCTGTCAAGCTCCATAAGATTTTCATACTTGCGAAAATGCTCCATCCACGCCTTTCCAGAACCGCCCTTTTCGCGCAGGTCCGCGAATGCGTCCTGTAAAGCGTTCATCTGGTGCTCCGCTTCCTCCGCGCGGACGGAGTAGTTCTGTTTGAGTCGCGCGTATTCGTCCCGCGTGATAATATTGTCAGCCAGGTTCTCGTAAAGCGACATGAGCAGTTTGTTGAGCCGTTCCAGCTCCGCGCGTTTGACATCAATCTGACGCTGTAGCTTTTGCGCCTCGGCAGTTTGCAGCGGCGCGGTATCGGTCATGGCAAGCAGCGTATCCATGTCGATGACTTCCCGGATATACCGTTGCAGGGCGGTAAGCACGATTCCCTCCAATTCTTTGTCGCGGATTGCGTGAGAGGAGCAGGACTTGTCCTGCTTGTTCGCGGAGCAGACGTAGTAAACATACTTTTTGCCGCTGGACGGCACGGTTTTCCGCACCATGCTCGCGCCGCACTCGCCGCAGAATACCATGCCGGAAAAAAGCGCGACCGTTTCATCTTCTACCCCATGCCGGGTATCCATGGCAAGCACCTTCTGAACTGTGTCGAAGTCGGCGCGGCTGATGACTGCCTCATGGTTGTCCGGAATGACTGACCATTCGTTTTCAGGCTTTGAGATGCGTTTATGTACCTTATAGCTGGGCGTCGTTTCTTTGCCTTGCGTCAAAACCCCGGTGTAAACCGAATTTTTAAGGATACGAAGCACGTTTCCAGCCGACCACGCCGCTTTTACGTTTTTCTGAAACGACGTGACATAGTTCATGCCGAGAGATTTTTTGTATTCCAACGGAGAAAGGATTCCACCGCTGTTCAGCCTGACCGCGATGTCCTGGGGGCTGACGCCCTCCAGCTTCCATTTGAAAATATCCCGCACGATATCGGCGGCGTAGTCATCCACGGCAAGACGGTTTTTATTCTCCGTGTCCTTCATGTAGCCGTAAACGGCAAACGCGCCGATGAACTGGCCGCGCTTGCGTTTAATATCAAGCTGGCTGCGGATTTTCACGGAGATGTCCCGGCAGTAAGCTTCGTTTATGAGATTCTTAAACGGCACGATAAGGTCGTCGGAGGCGTTTCTGCCCTTGAAGCTGTCGTAGTTGTCGTTGACCGCAATAAAGCGGACGCCGAGAAAAGGAAACACCTTTTCGATGTACTCTCCGGCGTCGAGATAGTTTCTCCCAAACCGGGAGAGGTCCTTCACGATAATACAGTTGGTCTTTCCGGACTTCACATCTTCCAGCATAGCCTGAAAAGCCGGACGCTCAAAGGTGGAGCCTGAAAAGCCGTCATCTACCCGGACGGCATACTCACGCAGTTCCGGATGTGCTTTCAGATAATCGCGCAAAAGCTCACGCTGGCCCGTGATGCTGTTCGATTCTTCTTTATCCCCATCCTCGCGGGATAGGCGAAGATACAGCGTCGTGTTCCAGGTTTGAATGATTTCGTTATTCATGGATACCACTCCTTTGTCCATCGTTTTCATTACCTGGACAGGAGGGCGTCGATTTAGTCCTGACTGTATTTTATTGAATTGTGCCGTTCCTGTCGAGGGTGTCACACTTTCGAGGCAATATATGAGGACAGCCTGTCTTCCAGCGTAACGCCGGTATCCGCGAAACTGACCTTAACCACATATTTCCCGTGACGGTAGCAGTAGGGGTTTCCAATCTGCCGGATGAAGTCCGCGATCCGTTCTTCTTTGGGAAGCGAAGCGTCGATGCTGACGCTTTCAATATCCCGCAGGCTTTCCCGGTCAACGGTGCGAGGATCAATGCCTTTCATCTGTTCCAATGATAACGCGCTCATATATAAACACTCCTTCCATCATTCGTTTTTTCAAAATCACAACAATAGGCTGACGGCGATGATAGTTGTGCCGCCACATGGCGCGAAACCGCGCCGTCAGCCCATGACTTCTGATTTTGAGATTGTTTCGCCGTATTTGCCACGCGCCCCCGGCGAAGGGAATATTGCAGGCCGCTACTGGCGTAGCTGTCATAACTCTGCGATATCGCTGCTTGTAAGGCTGGCGAATATCGAAGGGTTCCCCCCAAGTCTATAGGAGGTCGTGAGAAAGTGTCATTATCCCCCGCGCTGTCGTCGCGCCCGGTCTGCCGTGCCGGGTCTAAGGCTTGCGCTGATCGCTCGGATAGCTTGTCCATTATCCCCCCTCAAAGCTATCGTCATGGCGGTGCGCCTTATGTCGCTGGCCTTCCGGCCACGCGGGTTTTGTGCCTGCAATACTGTGTATTCAATTTTCAAGCTGCCTCAAAGAACTGTGAAAATATGTCCTTCACTTATCACAGAAAAACAGGCCGTTTTACCCCCTGTTTTCAGAAAATTATTTAAAATGTTTTCGGATTATTTTTTTGCCTATGGTGATGGACTTGGAAATACGCTGCTGACCGACATGTTCTAAAGCGGCAATATCACGTTCGCTTAAATTTTCAACATAGTACAGCCACAAGCGGCAGTACTGCTTTTCGGTCAGGCGGCTCTTAATCTGCTTTAAGAGAGAGGCATACATCTGTCTGTGTTCAGCTTCGTCCAGTATGGCGAAAAGCGCATCCTCAATCGGAGCCACAGCGCCAATCACATCCAGCTTTTCATCAAGTGGAATGGTATTATCGTAGAAGTCCCGGCCTGACTGTTCGCCGGTCTGATAGTCTCCATCGGACCAGCGTTTCCATTTCAGAAACTCGTCCTCATTCGCGAAATCTTCGCGGGTTAGATAGACGATACCTGTAACGCTTATGTAGACGATGGCGTTTTTCTTGCACTTGTTCTGCGCGTAATTACTTTTTTTATCAAACATTTTGGTCCCTCCATTTCGATTTTTCGGTGACAGAAAATCGAAACGGATGAGGCGGAGAACGGCAGCGCGGAAGCACGGGAAGCAACAAAAAAAGGGCATACCGACTTTGCACCGAAAGTCGAATATGCCGATTTCCTGTCGAAAATAAATTGTTTACGGCGGGCGCGATTGACCCCCCGCGTCGTTTGCGTTTAACACCTGCGTCGCTTAAATTTAACAGTTCCGTCGCTGAGATTTGACACCTTTATACTTTGTGAGAAGAAGGGGCACGACATCTGGAGTGCCTTGCCCCTCCAGATGATTAGTTTTTCTGATTTTCGGCAGTTAGACCTTTGCGCTTGCGCATTGAGTCGTCGCCGGAAATAACGATGCTATATGAATCGTGGACGATGCGGTCGCAGATTGCGTCTGCAAGTGTTGGGTCTCCAATTTTTTCGTGCCAACCGCCGACATCAAACTGCGAGCAAAATATGGTCGAGCCCTTTTTATACCGTGCCTCAACTATCTCTAGAAGCTCTTTCGATTCCGTGTCTCTGAGCGGAGAGAGCAGCCACTCGTCCAGAATTAATAGCTGCACAGTCTTGTAAGACTTCATCAGCTTTCTGTAATTTCCTTCAGCTCTGGCGATAGCGAGTTCTCCGAGCAGCTCTGGCAATCTTACATACTTAACTGTCATGAAGCTACGGTTGGCGGTTAAGCCAAATGCACTTGCGAGATAAGTTTTTCCGGAACCCGTTGCGCCGAGAATGATTACATTATGCTTCTGGCCTATGTAATCGCAACTGCCGAGACGCGTGATGAGCGCTCGGTCTAGCTGTCTGTCAGCATGATATTCGATATCCTCCAAAGACGCATCCGGCTGTGAGTAACCGGCGCTTCGAATCAGTCGCTTCAGCCGATTATTCTTTCTTGCTGTGTACTCGGAATCAACAAGAAGTCCAAAGCGCTCCTCAAATGACAGTGATGGCATTTCTGTGCTGTTTAGCTGGTTTTCGAAAGAACGTGCCATTGCGCTCATTTTCATTTCCCTGAGCTTCGAAGCCGTGTTGTTGTTAAGCATCAGCCACGCCCTCCCTTGTAATACTCGGAGCCGCGAGTGAAACCATATTTGGAAGGTTCGGAGGGAAGCTGCGTTTCACCCGGCTTATCTCGACCGGATTTTAGGATTGTCTGTATCGCTTTATACGATGGTCTGGGCGTATATTTTAGAGCCGCGCCGCAGGCTGCTTCAAGACGTTCCGGCGTATATTGTTCGGAGAGTTTAAGCAGCGACATGCATGTACGATACCCCTGTTGCTCAACTTTGTATCCAGCGAAGAGAGCCTCGACAACAACGACCGTATTCACACCTATTTTAGCCGCCCAAGCGCGGAATCTGTCACCGTTCCATTGCGAATACTCCTGATGATTTGGCGGCATATGTGAGTCCTGAGTACTGTATATATTTCGGCGGTCATAGAGCCGAACGTGAGAGCAGATTCTGCTGCCGTCACAGAACACCTCGACCACATTCCGCGTAAGGCGTACATCCACCTCGCGCTTTATATACTCATACGGAACGGAGTAATAGTGGCCGTCTACAAGAACATGGTAATTGTATTGAACAGTTGCCTTTTTCCACTCTGACAGCTCATACGCGCGCGTCGGCAGCGGAAGCAGGTACTGGTGCTCCTCTGCAAACAACGCGGCGCGGCTTCCATCCTTGCGCTGAAAAGGCTTGTGGTTAAACTTTTGAAGACGCTCGTGTATTTCCGCGTTAAGCTCCGACAGTGTGAAAAACTTCTGATTGCGGATAGCCGCAAGTATGTACGTTGATATAATGCCAACCGTACCTTCTACAGTTGCCTTGTCCTTTGGGGCACGGACGCGTGTCGGGATAATTGCGGTTCCGTAATGTTCAGCCATTTCCTGATAGCTGCGATTTAAGATGATTTCTGACTTGGTGTGTTTGGTGACTCCCGTTTTGAGATTATCCGGAACGAGAATGCGCGCCACCCCACCAAAGTATTCATAAGCATTAACATGCCCTGCAATCCATGATGGCTGTGCTTGATTCAAAAAAGCTTCAACATACCCATATCCACTGTAGGGCAGCACGGCGACGAATACATAGGCGTCAATGACCTCGCCTGTAGTATCGTCAATTATTGCAGCAGTTTGACCGGCCCAATCCACTTCCATTAGTTCGCCGGGCTTGCGTAACAGATGCATGGTTGCCTTGGTTTGGACGGCATATTCTCGATAGTACTTCTTAAACTGTGTAAGCTGATATGGTATTTCGCCGCTGCTAATGCACTTGTCGCAGTATTCGAGCCATAGAAGCTGCAGCGTAACTCCGGGGCGGGCCAGTTCGCTATTAACCCAGTCATAGTCTGGCATCACAAACTTTGGTTTGCTGCTGTCACTCTGCTGCAAAAGTAATTTCGCCAGTTCACGGTCGCTAAGGGCTTCAGCACTCCGATAGTCCAGTTCGCAAGCTGCCGCCCGCTGCAATACGGCGATTACGGTTTGCCGTGTTGCGCCTGAACTGTCGGATATCTGCCTGTTGTTGAAACCCATGCTCTTTAGTCTCAGGATTTCTCTGTAGTTGGTCATCTCTTGACCTCCTTGAATTTATTCGCCCTATTCTGAGCGTAAATTCAATTCTACTACAGAAATATATTGCCCTTATTGAGAGTGTCAAATCTCGGCGACGGAAGTGTCAATTCTGCGCGGCGCAGGTGTAAAACACGAGCGACGCGAGTGTAAAATCTATCGCGACGTATTCATAAATAGCCCGCAATCTGCCTATGACAAATTGAGGGCCATCGGTCCGTATTGATTTGAATTATAGAGATTTGGTATGCATATACTTCATCTTTATTTCAATCTCCCAATAGATTGAGTTTTCATGTGTAAGCACCTTTCGCCGGGAGCAAAGAGCGAAAGCCATGCCTATAATAACCCTAAAATCATTCAGCAAAAGTTGCAAAAGGCCCATAAACACACACACGCCTGCCCCTAAGGAGGGCAGGCGTGTGCTTGCAACGATTGGCAACCAGGCTATCATAGCGCTTAATAAAGCGCTTTAGACCCTTTGGCTTTGCGTCCCTGCCTTTAGACAGGTTTGCCCCATAACATTCTTCAATTATTTGCAGATAAATTATTTCAAGTATTGTATTTTAGTTCTCCGTACCTTCAACCAGTATATTGCTTTTTCCAATTTCTCGATTATTTGTTTAACTGTTTGCAGTTTCTTTCATCTTCGCAAAGCAATTGCTGCAATATACAGGGCGGCCTTCCGTAGGTTTGAATGGAACCTTGCATGGCTTGCCGCATGCCGCGCATATGGCGTCATGCATCTCACGGGGGGCTTTCGCGCCTTTTTTACGTAACTCCCGGCATTCTTTGCAGCGTTTTGGCTCATTGTTGAAGCCTCGTTTCACATAAAATTCCTGCTCGCCTGCCGTCCAAATAAATTCCTTTCCACAGTCCACACAGATTAAAGTTTTATCCTGATACATAAATACTCCTTTTCACAGTAAAACCATCGTTACTTGGATTGTTCAGATAAGCTGTCATAAATTTTACCATAAATTTTACTCAGGTTATCTGTTACCCGTTCCAGATAGGTTCTGTTATCCTCTGCGTTCTTAATTGTATAAATTGTTTCAACCTTGGCGCCTACTTCGCTAGCCTCACTGACAAGTGATAGTTCGTCCAGGTAAATCGCATCCGCAAAAGTCCCCAATCCATCTATAAAGCTATAAACGCCCGACTCATATCATATGTGCGGAGATCTCCTTAACTTTATCTAAATTCTCCCATGGTAGATTTATATCTGTCCTGCCGAAATGCCCATAAGCAGCAGTTTGGCGATAGATCGGTCTCCTGAGATTTAGATTATCTATGATTGCTGATGGCCTAAGATCAAAAACTTTCTCTATAATCTCTATTATTTTGCCATCCTTTATTTTGCCCGTGCCATATGTATCGATAGAGATTGATACAGGTTTTGCCACACCAATAGCATATGCTATTTCTATTTCAAGCTTATCTGCCACACCGGCTGCAACAAGATTCTTAGCTACCCATCTAGCTGCATACGCAGCTGAACGGTCAACTTTTGTTGGGTCTTTACCTGAAAAAGCACCGCCACCATGGCGAGCGCTTCCACCATATGTATCGACGATGATTTTTCGACCAGTGAGTCCTGAATCACACAACGGGCCACCGATTACAAAACGACCCGTTGGATTTATATAGTATTTTGTATTACTATCAACTAATTTACTTGGAATTACAGGAATAATCACATGACAAATGAGGTCGTCTCGGATTTGTTCCTGCGTTACATCGGAACTATGTTGTGCTGATATAACAATAGTGTCAATTCTATAAACATTACCGTATTCATCTAGTTCTACGGTAACTTGTGTTTTTCCATCAGGTCTCAGATAGTCTAATGTTCCATTTTTACGCACCTCTGTTAACTGTCTGGATAAACGTTGCGCATATGTAATGGCTGTTGGCATGTATTCCGGAGTCTCATTTGTAGCATAACCAAATACCATACCCTGATCGCCGGCACCAGCTCCAAAATCCGCTTCTACCTCACTCTTTTTTGTTTCTAATGCTTTATCGACGCCGAGAGCAATATCAGCCGACTGCTCATCAATAGCTGTTAAAACTGCTATGCTATCAGCATCATAACCTCCAACCTGTGATGTATAGCCTATCTCTCGAATTGTATTTCTGACAATTTTTGGTATATCAACGAACGCCTTTGTCGTAATTTCACCAACAATAAGTGCAAGGCCTGTCGCGACAGTCGTCTCTGCTGCAACTCTCGCATAAGGATCTTCGCTAATGATCGCATCTAAAATTGCATCCGATATTTGATCCGCAATTTTATCGGGATGACCTTCTGTGACGGATTCTGATGTGAATAACTTTCCCATTTTAATGACCTTCTTTTTTTTAATACAAGCACTTGGTATTTCCCAATGCTGTTTACTATCATTGCACCAATTGCAAAATTGAGACCCTCATAGGTGGTCCCACCAACATTTTCTTCTTTCTATGTTTATCTGCCGCCAACTACAATTTAAATAGGGTTTTGATGATATCCAGACCTGCAACGAAGGAACCAATTGAGCTTCCGATATTGGCCATTATTACAATCAATAAGACCTTGAGAAAGCGATTCTTGAAGAATCCTTTTACAGTGAATATATCTTTAGGGATATTGTTAATATCCTGCACAACAGGTTTTCTTATCGTTGCTTCAACAAGGCCGGTCACCCAGCCACAGGCAATCAGCGGATTTAATGTTGTGAATGGAGCGGCAACTAGTGAAGTCAGAATACTTAAGGGGTGCCCGAAAGACAAGGCGGTAAACATGGCTGCCAGTACTCCGGTCCAAAGAACCCATGCTGATAATTGGTGTACGCCGGTTTCAATGCTCATAACAAAGCTATAAATAATCAACCCTACAATGCCCATCGGAATCGCCCAGCCGATGATCCGGGAAACCGGGCTTTTGGAAGGCACTTCTGAAAGCCTATCGATATTTTGCGTTTTGAATATTTCTTCCTTTACCCCGGGAACATGTGCGCCGCCCAACACGGCGACAACTTTTTTGCCCGGAGCCTCTTTAATCTTATATGCCAAATACTGATCTCTTTCGCTAAGTAAGATTTCAGCAATTTTAGGGAACTGCTTACGCATATCAGAAGTAACCGATTCCAATACATCTGTCTTTAGAAGCTTATTTACATCTTCATCAGATATTTCAGTATTATCGGCAAAAGAGAATAGTACACTGAAAAGCAGCTTGCACTTTTCCAAAAGATTTAACCCGCGCCAAATACGAATAAAAGTTGTCTGAATGTTACGATCTGCCAAAACCAGCTGAGCGCCCATTTCTTTTGCGCTGTTTATACCCTGCAGCATTTCCTGACCCGCAACAGTATTTAAATCTTTAGCAATTTTTTTCTGATAAGATCCTAAGATAAGATTGGCTAATAAAAACCCTACTTTTTTTGATTTAATGACCTGAATAATATCTGTATTTTCCCATGCTTTCGGATTTTGTATGTTTTGATATCGTGCTTCATCAAGCTCGACGCAAACACTGTCAGGCTGTTCTTCATTGATCACCTTTTTTATAAGGTCAGCACTTTGCTTCAATACATGTGCGGTTGCAACCAGAAGTATTTCTTTCCCAAGATATTCCAGCCTGACAACATTTTCTTCCATATTCTCGCCCCTTAACACTTAACAAGAGCGAGCAAGCTCTGGAAATTAATTGCTTCAGAGCTTGCTTTTTCTCATTTCAGACACAATTTATTTTCATTCATGAGAATGCTGATGACAAACAGAACCCGTTGATTTCAGCTTCCCCTGCAGATAGTTGTTGGCCGCTGTATCCGCATCGCCGGACGCTCCGGTGATGACCTCAATTCCTTTTTCGTTGAAAATATCAACAGCGCCTCCACCCATACCTCCGGAAATGATGACATTTACACCCTTTTCATGAAGAAAAACTGGAAGGAAGCCTGGTTTGTGTCCTGGATTAGGAATAAACTGCTTGTTTACGATCTGTGTACCCTGCGCTTCAAAAACAGCAAATGCCTCACAATGGCCAAAATGCTCGGTTATAGATTTTCCTTCACATGCAACAGCGATTTTCATAAACATTTTTCTCCTTAAAATTATCATAGATTTTACTTAAAATCGAATAAACCTCGGGGATAGCACGTTCCGCATTGACCGGTTTTAGCAGCTTATCCGTCCACGCGTGCTTTGTTTCACCAACAGCCAGAAGCTGATTGGTTTCCGCATTAAACACTTGATATAAAAAACAGATCCGTACTCGGGAAATGCTTTTCAGGCAAGTAATAACTAGGATCTCATCCTCGTATCTTGCCGGACTTTTATACTTGCAATTCATTTCATAGAGAGGGAGCAAAACCCCGCTGGCTTCAATACTGCTGTTGGAAACCCCGGCGTTTTTCAAAAAGGCTGTGCGTCCGGCTTCAAACCATACCGTGTAGTTAGAGTGATGAACGATGCCCATCTGATCCGTTTCGGAATATCTTGCTGTGAACCTTGTTTCTGTCTGCATCAGTTGATATCACCCCCGCAAATAGTTGTTATAAATGTTGTCCCATATTGACGCAATCGCTTTTCCCGCCGGGCTATCCGGATAACAGGCGATGCTTTGGCAACGGTTCACCGCTTTTACAACTGTTCCGTCATATGGGATTCTACCGATTACCGGAACGGACAAGCCATTACAGTAGCTTTCAATCTCGTTTGCGGTATCTTCATTCACGTCAAATTTGTTGATACATACAGCACTGCTAACGCCAAAATGCTTTGAGGTTTCAATGATTCGCTTCATGTCATGCATTCCCGAAATGGTTGGTTCCGCTACAATGAGCACAAAATCCACACCGCTGATCGATGCAATGACAGGGCAGCCGATTCCAGGTGACCCGTCTATAATGGCCAGTTCGGAGTCAGGCGCTTCCTGCGTCAGCTGCTGCTTGACAGCCGTAACCAACTTGCCGGAAGCGCCGCTGCCCATTTTGAGCTGCGCGGTTGAAAACACTCTTCCGTCATTTTTGTAAAGCATCATATCGCCGGATACGTGATCTATCATTGTAATCGCCTGTACGGGGCAGATTTCTACACAGACGCCGCAACCCTCACACTCAAATTCACCTATAGAAAATTCCTTTATCGCCCCAAAATTGCAATTTTCTTCACACAAGCCGCAACGGATACACTTTTCCTGATCAATTGCTGCTTTTCCAAAGCCGTAATAGTCAGTTTTTGCCGGTTCAGATAATTGAGATATAACAAGATGAAGATTAGGCGCGTCAACATCGCAGTCGGCGAAGGCCTGTCCTTTGCTCAGCTCAATAAACGCGCTTGCCACTGTGGTCTTACCCGTACCGCCTTTACCACTGAGAATCAAAAGCTTTATCACTACAGCACCTCCTTTGCCACTTTAGAGAGCAACTTACAAAACATCTCCCGGTACTGCTCGCTTACCCGAACCGCCACAAGGCCTTTTGAGTTAAGCGTTCCTAATTTTTCATCATAAGGTATTTCTGCGAGGATAGCGATCTTATTCTCCTTGCAAAACTTTTCAGATGGATTATCTCCGGGCAAGCATTTGTTGAGGACAACACCAAACGGCTTGTTAAACAGCTTTACAAGGTCATAGACCATGGCAAGGTTATGAGAACCGAACAAGGTCGGTTCGGCAACCAGCACGCAGTAATCAGCCTCACGAATGCTTTCCATGACGATACAGGCGCTTCCGGGAGGGCAGTCGATCACAATGGTATCCTGCTCTGGCAACTTTTCCATGAGTCCTTTAATGATGGGAACTCCAGATACCTCGCCGGTATTCAAGCAGCCGGTAAGAACGGTAACGCTATCTGAAAGCCCTGCCTCTATCGTGCCAATTTCTCTTTGCTTTTTGCTGAGCGCTTTTGCAGGACAAAAAAGGATACAGCCTCCGCAGGAATGGCAGACCTCGTAAAAAATCATCAGCTTGTCCTTGAGCAGCGCCAACGCATTGTATTTGCAAAAATCAACACATTTCCGGCAGCCTGTGCATTTGCTCATATCCATCTCAGGCACCGTCACAGTAACTGATTGCTTTTCTGTTATCTCCGGTTTCAAAAACAGGTGGCCGTTAGGCTCTTCAACATCACAGTCCACATATACCGCTTTTTCAGCGGCACAGGCAAGATTAACGGAAACGAGGGTTTTTCCTGTTCCGCCCTTGCCGCTGAGTACGGCAATTCTCATTCCTTAGCACCCCCGTGATTGTGGAATCCGGGATGAATTTCAGAGAGAAGCGAAAGTTTTCCGCTCTTGAATTTTTCAATATTTCCAGAAACGCTTCCATCCTGAGCCTTATACATTTCGATTTTCGCGGCGTTTAAAACCTGCGCGGCGTTATCCCCGCAGCGATAAGTGATAACAGCCTTTGCTCCGTGATCTACCAACATCTGAGCTGCTTTGATTCCGGCTCCGCCCTGGCTTGTGGCGGCGGAATTGTCCAAAAATTCATGGTTTCCGGTTTCGGTATCAAACGACATGTATAGCGGAGTGCGGCCAAAGGATGGACAAACAGGGATATCAAGGGATTTGCTTTCTACTGGTACGATTAGTTTCATAATAATTTCTCCGTTTCATTTTTTATTCGCTGCTTACACAGCTTTAACAAATTGGCGTTCGATCTCCTGGGTTGCTTTGGATAAATAATCATTGCTGAAGCGTTCAAACTCGCCTTTGTCGGCAAGGCTTGCCATGACCGGATCAATCGGAATTCTGCCAAGAATATTCAGCCCAAGCTCCTTAGCCGTTTTCTGTAAATTACTCTCGCCAAAAATCCTGATTTCCTTCCCACAGTCAGCACATTTCACATAACTCATATTTTCAACAATGCCCAATACGGGAATATTCATTTGATGTGCCATGTTGTATGCCTTTTTTACGATCATGGATACAAGCTCCTGAGGGGACGTGACAATAACGATTCCGTCCAAAGGAATTGATTGGAACACAGTAAGCGGCACGTCCCCCGTTCCCGGCGGCATATCAATAAACAGGAAATCAAGATCCCCCCAAATGACATCCTTCCAGAACTGCTTGACAGTATTGGCGAGCAACGGGCCCCTCCAGATAACCGGCGCGTCATCCTGCGGGAGCAGCAGGTTAATGGACATAATACGGATATCGTTGTGAGTTTTTTCCGGGAATAACCCCAATTCGCTTCCCTGAGCCTTTCGGGTAAGCCCGAACATTTTGGGTATGGACGGCCCCGTAATGTCAGCGTCCAGTATTCCGGTATTATAGCCTTTTCTGTTTATCAGAATGGAAAGCATGGCCGTGACAAGAGATTTCCCGACACCGCCTTTGCCACTGACTACCCCGATCACTCTTTTTATTGTGTTCAGCTCATTGGTAGTTTCCAAAAAGCTCTTTGGATTCTTTTCGCATCCTTCGCAGGATTCCTTGGTGCAAGTGCTGTCTAAACAAGCTTTTTCTGACATTACTTTCTAACCTCCTGTTAATCTATAACCGTACAAGCACCTGTTTAACGGCGGGCTTCATTGACATAGTGCCGCCTCCCTGGCTGACAATTTGAAGTGCTTGCTCAGGTTCTTTGACGACACTGCCTGCAAGCAAAGTAACATGATACCGACCAAATATCTCTGGGCAGAGCGTAGTTGATGGCCCAACTATGCAAACCTCTCTTGCGTTCGAGCAAAATGTTATTATCTTATCGAAGGTATGATTAATGATGCTGGTGGCTGTTAGTACAACCACATCGCACTCAGGAAGGTATTGCGGTATTGATTCACTTGGGTAAAGACCACTTCCCTCCGCTGGCTCCAGTTCAAAAATATAGTTGGTTCGTGTTTTGTTTTTTACTTTGTTTAGTATGGGCTTAAACTCTCCAACCATCCCGAGCGTATCGTTCGGGCCAACCGCAAATGCACTTGTCACGTCTCCAGTTTCCCAATTCCCCTGAGCCCTGTTTATTACAGCATTAATTGAAGCGATGCCGATAGCAGCTTTCAGAAGATTGCTGTCCTTTGCCCATGTAACTATTTCACCAACATCACGTCCGATAAGTCTGCCCGCGTCGTCTAATACGCTGCAGCAGCAGCCCAGCTGGTTTCGAAATGTGTATGCCAGTCCGCAGGAGCCGTCATCCAGCATGGCACATGTATATCCCACACCCGCCCGCACATCTTTCAATTTTCTATTTTGAGCGCCGGAATATGCGATTTCGATTAGTTCGTCGATAACCATTTTCATAAGCACCTCTATCGCTATTTTAGATTTTTCTGATTATAGAAATTTAATCTGCGAAAAATCGATATTTCCCTCGGCATCTGTAACTCCTACATTAGCGTGGACATATTCAATTTTTCCTATAAACATCTCGTGAGAGCCTGTGACAATGGAATCCACAACCGTACATTCAATATTTACAGGGCAATCCGGAAGGATAGGAGCATTTACCTTTGTGCCCTCCTGAAGCTTAACGTTCATTGCGGCCAGCTTGTCTCCGTCCCGCTTGCTGTGGCTTCCCAGATAATCAAAGGTTTCCTTATAACTCCCGTCCACAAGATTTACAACGAAGCAGCCGGATTCCTTAATCATTTTGTAGGAATACCTTGTCGGAACAATACCGACCATGACCATGGGCGGATCGTAGCTGCAATTGCCGCAATAGCCTACTGCCAACACATTGTTTTCCCCATCCAGCCCCCGACAGGAGACGAGGACTTTGGGAGCAGGCTGAAGGCAGGATTTCATTTTAGCTTCTTTCTTTTCTGTGACCGCATTTGTTGTGTTCATAAAAATACTCCTTATAATTTGGCTTATGCCTTTATAGTGTTCCATACCGGGGAAAATCCCCGTAAACGGGAAATAATCGCCGGCAGCTTTTCGAGTATATAGTCAACGTCCTTTTCGGAATTATCTTCATTCAGTGAAAATCTGAGCGAGCTGTGTGCCAGTTGACTGGGAAGACCTGTTGCCAGAAGGACGTGCGACGCCTCCTGCGAACCAGACGAGCATGCCGAGCCGGAAGAGGCATATATACCGTTTTGGTCAAGCATCATAACCATGGATTCGCCCTCAACACCTTCAACCGCAAAAGACGCGATGCCGGGTAACCTGTCTGTCGGATCTCCAGTCAGCCTGACGTGGGGGATTTGCAGCACTCCGCTGATCAGCTTGTCACGCAAGGCTGATACTTTTATCATGTTTTCCTTCATGTTGGAAGCGGCTTCTTCCAGAGCCGCCCCAAGGCCAACGATTCCGGCTACGTTTTCCGTTCCGGAACGCAGATTATGCTCCTGGCCTCCGCCATGTATAATCGCAGGCAGATCGAGGCCTTTTTTAACATACAGCGCTCCGATGCCCTTTGGCCCTCTGAATTTGTGTCCTGCCAAGGAGAGCATATCGATATTCATTGCGCGAACATTAATCGGGATGTGTCCGACTGCCTGTACCGCGTCGGTATGAAAAACAATTCCGTGCTCTCTCGCTATTGCTCCTATTTGGGTTGTGGGTAAAATCGTGCCGATTTCATTATTGGCTGCCATGACCGAAATAAGAATCGTACCGTTCTTTATGGAAGAGCGAAGCTCCTGAAGCGATATCTGACCGTACATATCCACTCCCAAACAGGTGGTTTCATAACCTTGCTCTTTCAGGTAATCAAGGGTATGTAGGACTGCGTGATGTTCAATGGCCGTAGAAATAATACGCTTACCTTTATTCTGATCGAGTTTGGCTGCCGATTTTATCGCCCAATTGTCGGCCTCTGTTCCGCCGCTTGTAAAATATATCTCCTCGGGGAGCGCGCCAATGGCAGACGCAACTTTTTCACGCGCGGTCTGGATCGCGAGTTTTGCATTGTGCCCGAATGAATAGGCTGACGACGGATTCCCGTATTCCGTTGTTAAATAAGGCAGCATTGCTTCGAAAGACGTTTTTGACAACGCGGTCGTGGCCGCGTTGTCCGCGTATACTGTTTTATTCATTGCTCATTTGCTCCCTTATGCTCGTTCATTTTATTGTGATAGTTTTCAATTGCGTTTTTGAGCGCGGTCGCCCCAAGAACAGAGCAATGCAGTTTGTTTTCGGGAAGCCCTCCCAAAGCTTCTGTAATATCCGTATCTTTAAGCTTCAAGGCTTCTTCAAGCGTCCTGCCTTTTACAAGTTCTGTTGTCATGCTGCTTGTCGCAATAGCCGCAACGCAGCCGAAAACCAGAAAGCTTATATCTTCAATGACGTCATCTTTCACCTTAATATAGAGTGTGAGAGAGTCACCGCAGCTTGGATCTCCGCAAGTTCCCTCGGCATCAGCGTCAGGCATGCTTCCGGCGTTTCTTGGGCACATAAAGTGCTCGATTACCTTGTCCGTAAACGATTCGCAAAACATTTCCATACTTCCTTTTGTGAAAAATTAAATTTCCTTAGCTGCCATTAAGGCCTGTATCATAATGGCACACTCAATTCTTTTCTTTTGAAGAGTACAAGAGAGTTCATTCGGCTGCGTAATGCTGCCGTTTGAAAAATATGCGTTTGCATGGCATCCTCCCGAACAAAACAGTTTAGCCCAGCAATTCCGGCACTTTTCCTTTGCAAAAATATTATTTTTCATGAATTCCCCGCACATTTTATGGTTGCTGATGCCTGTAAATACATCCCCAATTACAAATTCGTCCTGCCCAACAAATTGGTGACAGGGATACAGCTTTCCTCCGGGGGAAACAGCGACATATTCGTAACCTGCTCCGCAGGCGGTTACTCTTTTAAACAAGCATGGTCCGTCGTAGATATTGATATTGAAATGATAAAACCGAAACTTTCTTTCGTCGGATAATCGCTCGATATATTGCAATGCCAGATTTTCGTATTCTTTTAGGATATCCGGAATATCGGATTCTTTAAAATATAAATTGCTTCCCGAACCTACCACCGGTTCAACAGATATTTCTTTAAATCCCATGTCGGCAAGGTGCATGACATCTTTTGAAAAGTCTTTATTTCTGGCAGTAAATGTACCGCGGATAAAATAGCTTTTCCCGTTTCTTCCCGCTATAAGCTCTTTGGCCAAGGGCATAATTTTATCATAACTTCCATGACCTGCACGGTCATGACGGACTGTATCATGGATTTCTTTACGTCCGTCTATGCTTATGACAACGTTGTCCATATTATCGTTGATAAAGTCAATTTTATCTTTGTCAAACAAAGTGCCGTTTGTTGTAATTGTGAAGTAAAAATGTTTGCCGGTTATTTTTTCAATCTGTCTGCCGTAGACAACTACATCTTTGACCACATCGAAATTCATCAGCGGTTCACCACCGAACAAATCAATCTCAATATTGTGCCTGCCTGCTGAGTTCGCGACAAGATAGTCCACAGATTTTAGTGCAACGTCTCTGCTCATCAGCTTGCGTCCGCTGTTATAATCTCCGCTTGATGCAAAACAGTATTCGCACCTTAAATTGCAGTCATGGGATACATGAAGGCAAAGCGCTTTTAAACTGGTATTCATCTGCTTTGAATTAACAGCACTTACCAAACTTTCTTCGGAAGAAAAAAGCATTCCCTGTTCGTGCAAGGATTTGATTTCATTGTAAGCTTCGCTGAATTCATCGGCAGAGTATTTCCCTCTGACTTTTTCCTGTGCGTTTACCTGCAAAGGCAGCTCGTTTTCATCTTTCAGTATTTCACAGGTTATGTCATCAAGAACATGAATGCTTCCGCTGTTTCCGTCAATCGCAATGTTATATCCGTTAAGGGAATAAGTATGAATCACTATCCTGCTCTCCTTTTTGCTTATATAAGCGCTGACCACTAGCGTGTCAATTAACTCAAAAATGCTTTAAGATTTCAATAATGCGCTTCATATCGTGCATACCGGATATGGTTGGTTCAGCTACAATCAGGACAAAATTCATTCCGTTGATTGAAGCGATGACAGGACATCCGATTCCAGAAGACCCATCAATACATAAATGGAACAGGGGAATAGGTCACCAAGTAAACCGGAGAAAATGCAATGCCGTTGATCAGCATGTATGCAAAGCCATGGATTCCCATGACCAGGCCTACCATTATTACCGTTTTGATATGGCTTACTTTATCGTCAGGTACAGCGCCCTTTTTATAAAACAAATCCGCGAAAGCCCATGAAAAAGTCGTTAACAACGCAAAAATCAACCACATGTCAAATTACCTTCGCTCGTATTTATGGGCTTATGCTCATAATAGATATTATAATGCCGTAACGGGCATATGTCAATAATCTATATGCTTCAAATTTATCTTCTACCTAAAAAAATACTTTGTTAAAAAAATGACTATTATTGGCATATGCCCATAACCGTGTTAGCCTTATTAAAAAAGAGGCTCTTTTAATTTCAACAAAGCAGGTGATAACATGAAAAAATACGATGTAATAGTAATTGGAGGAAGTGCCGCGGGAACTACGGCGGCATTATCCGCAAAACGCAACTATCCTTCAAAGAGTATCTTATTGATCAGGAAAGAGGAAAATGATGTGCCCCCAATTGCCATACCAGTTTTTTGTAGAGAAAGCCGCTGGTTTTCATAGTAGCATCAGGTGTTGAAGTATGCGAAACGCAAAGCGTTTTTCATGTTTCAATGCCTTTTTTCTATATCGCCCATAAATAGGCTTCCGGGGCTGGTGGTCGGTACCCCAACGCGCTGTGCGGCCGTTTTGTATTGTACTCCAGAACCCAGCGAGCAAGAAGCACCTTGGCTTCATGCAGCGTGTCAAAGATTTCCCTGTTGAGCAGTTCGTTTGCCATTGTTCCGTTGAAGGATTCAACAAATCCGTTTTCCCAGGGACTGCCGGGAGTGATGTACATCGTTGACACTTCCATCTCTGACAGCCACACCCTCAAATGATTGGCTATGAATTCGCTACCGTTGTCGCTGCGCAGATATTCCGGCGTTCCCTTCCGCAGCATAACTTCCCGCAAAACATTTTTAACGTCTTCAGACCGAATTCGGAATGCCGCATGACTGGCCAAGCATTCCCGTGTGTATTCATCAATAATATTAAGTATCTTAATCTTTCGGCCCTTGCTGGTCTTTGCTTCCACAAAATCATAACTCCAAACATGGTTAGCGTGCTCCGCCCGCAGACGGATGCAGCTGCCGTCGTTGAGCCATAACCTTCTTCGTTTGGGTTGCTTTTCCGGAACTTTCAGTCCCAACGACCGCCAAATCCGATATACGCGCTTGTGATTGATTTTATAGCCCCGTCCACGCAGCATCGCTGTAATCATTCTATATCCATACCTACCGTAGGTGCTGGCTAGTTCAACGATTTGTGTTGTGATTTCGTCTTCATCTGCCAGTTTCTTCGTTTTATATCGCTGACTGCTACGAGGTTGTCCAACTATCTGGCATGCCCGCCGTTCGCTGATTGAGTATTTCTCCTGTGTAGCCTTAACGGCTGCTTTGCGCTTGGGCGGGCTTATAAGTTTCCCGAGTTGATATCCTTTAGTATCTGATTATCCAGCATGACTTCTGCTAGCAGCTTCTTCAAACGATCATTCTCTTTTTCTAACTCCTTGAGTCGTTTTGCCTGGCTGGGGTGAAGGCCGCTGTATTCTTTCTTCCATCGATAATAAATTGCGTCACTGATACCTTTGTCCCTACAGCAATCCGAAATGCTTTTTCCTTTTCCGTTCAGTATTTCGATATCCCTCAAAATCCCGACTATTTCTTCGACTCCGTATGTTTTTCGTGGCATTTTTCATCATTCCTTTGTTTTATATTACCACGACTTTGCTCTACTAACAATTGGATTCGTTTTTGGGGGGCAGGTCAGCATTATTTCTGCTTTGTTTTACCAAACGTTAATTCCAACAAAGTTGCCAATAAACTTTATAGCCACATAAAGGAAGTAAACTCCAAATATCAATTTTAATGTGTGCGGTTTGAATTTCTTTATTGTAGCGGCACCTATTTGGGCCCCAATTATTGCGCCTATTCCTAAAAGAAGCGCCGCGCCAAGAAACACATATCCTTGTGCAAGTTTAATTGCCCCACCAACTATTGCCATGGGAACCATTACGGCTAAAGAGGTTCCCATAGTAATATATACGGGCGCTCCAAACAGGTAAATAAGACCTGGTACCAGAGCATAGCCTCCCCCAAGTCCCACTATTCCCGTGAGAACACCTACACCAGCGCCGAATATTGATAATTTTGCAGGTTGCCCCTCAATGGATTGCCCCTGCGGGGAAGATGGTGTATTCGATGAGGCTTTGCTCTTTTTATAGCCGGCGATTCCTTCCCAGATCATCCTGATTGAAGGCCACAAGAACACAATCCCGATAATAAAACCTAACAGAACAGATTTGTTTGAAAGAAATGTAAAAAGCCATGACCCAACGAGTACCCCCAAAATCCCTGCTCCGCCCAGCCATAAAGCCACTCGCTTATCCAGGTTTTTTTGTTTAAAGTGCCCGTATCCGCCCGATATAGCTGTAAAAATAACTGCAAAAAGAGTTGTGCCAACAGCGATGGAAGCAGGGAAGCCAAGCCAAAGATTCAATACCGGAAGCATAACACTGCATCCGCCTGTTCCAATCCACCCGCCTAAAAGTCCTGCCGCCAAGCCTACAACAAGTAAGATGATAATCATTGTGCTACTCAATAAAGGGGTTCCTGCTATCGGTGCTTGCCCGGATAAGAGCACTATAGTTGTAATTATTATCATTATCACAAGAAGTATAATCGTAAAACTATATCTCTTAAAAAAAGAAGATTGATTGTTCATTTATATTCATTCCTTTCATAGTACACATCAGACATAGCAACATTAAATACTATACTAAACATGTACGCTTTTATTTATTGCACGAGTTCGCTGCAGATTTCGAGATGATGAATATACTTGCTTCGGTGGAGCCCTCATTTTTACTACTATACTTTTAATACACCAAGTTCTTTCAATAAAAGCTTTAATCTGATTCGAAATATTCTTAAAAAAAACCGGGCTGCCTATAATAATCCCTTTGCTGTGTAAAAGCAAAGAAATTATATCTTTAGTCATATCATCAATAATATATTTCTTAAGTTGGCGTGCCCAACAAGCATCGCAAGTTTTGACATTAAAATCTGAAAGCTTTATAGATTCACCCCCTGTAATTTCTAATGCTATTTTTAGTAGAATATCCGTATTGCTCCTTTTTCTTGGGCTCCCCGATATATAGATGATATTATTTTTAGTCATATCAAGAATCCCCTCTTCCTTATATAGTTATTTTAATCAAGTTTTGTTTTACATTGTCTCAAAAAAGCATCCTTATCCGTCAAACGATTCCTATCTTCTTTAAGAATTGGATATCGTTCTATATTTTCGATGATATTTTGAACCAACTTTTTGATAACATCGTCCTGTAAATTCAGTGAATACAGAATATATTTTTCCTTTCTTTCATCAACGACATAATTCAAATCTCTTAACTTTGAAAGATGCTTTGATACCTTAGGCTGTGAAAGCTTCAATACCCCGCAGATCTGGCATACATACAAATCCCCTTGGGCAAGCAAAACAATAATTCGCAATCGTGTTTCATCAGATACAAGCTTGAAAAATTCTATCAGATAAGACATAAGGGCCTCCTTTTCAAAGAACAAATGTTTATATACCCATTTGAGTATATAATAACGCCGTAATAAGCATATGTCAATAACCGAATGTGAACAATAGGTCTGAAAAACAAAAAGGCAACATGAGGTCATGGCCTATGATTGAATAAAAAAATACTCTGCCGCTGCGGCAGAGTAGAGGAAAAACTATAAGAAGGTTAGCGGTATATGTCGAGACAATGCATAGGCTAATGCAATTTCAAGACGAATTTTCACCGCGCCCTGAAGCTAAACCTTGAGCGATGGTATCACCCAGTAGCGGGAAAAATACAGCCGAACACTAAGTGTGTCCATCGTAAGGTGGATGAAATAGGCGGGCCCAGTGGACTCGGACCCTTCCCAAACGTACGGGTACCTTTCAAAGCGCCCAACGCTCATACTACTATCTGGCAGGATTCTTCAAGAATGTCTTTGGCCTGACGTCCATAACTATGCAACGAAGATGGATTGCCAAATCTATCGGTCAGCATGCTAACAATTGTTTTCACACTTCTTAATCTAGTTGAATAGTCGCACAGTTATACAAGCATATAGTCTCATATTATACGCGCCCCTTAGATGCCCTCCGGCTCAAGTCTCAGCAACAACCTCGCCTATATCGCTTGTATCATACCCGCCGATGTTTCCAAATTCATTTCTAAAAGCAGCGGAACGGATAATTTTCAGCATGGTCTGAATTTCAGGTGTGTTCATGTCCTCTTTGCGAAGAACAAGATCGTAGCGTTCCTTTTTCATTGGGATAAACTCGATGTTGTCTACCTGGCGTGCAATCTTCTCGTTCCCAACCGCCACATCTGCCTCACCGCGGCTGACCGCACTTGCCACAGCTAAATGCGAACTGGTCTCTTTTTTATAACCTTTTATGTTACTGCCGAATATTCCAAGAAGCTTCAGGTTTTCGTCAAGTAGTACTCTTGATCCGGCGCCCTGCTCCCGATTAATCATAACGATATCGTCTCTGCCGAAGTCTTCCCAACCCCGAATCCCCTTTGGGTTTCCTTTTAAGATATACAATCCTTGCATGCGGCAGGTTAAATGAACAATAACCGCAGGGATGCCAGGCAAAAGGCGGCGCACATAAGGGACATTATAGGTATCGGTGTCACTGTCCCACATATGTGCCGCTGTTACATTTACCATGTTGCGGTATAACGAAACAAGGCCGTCATAGCTGCCAATGTAGGCCCTAAGAGCCGGAACATTATGCAAACGCATGTAATTTGATAGCACATCGAGGATCAGATCCTGACCACAGATGATAAAGCCATCCGGCCTCTTGTCGCTTCCCAAAAGGTTGAAAGGCGTCCCATCGGTAAGGGGCGCATTTTTTGTCGCCTGGCTCTCTCTGGAATAATCAATATACTTTTTTACATCTTCATCGGTAAAGCGCACCTTGCGCCCCACCTTGTAGGATTGTATCTCGCCGCGTCTTATTAAGTCGTAGATGGTGCTTTTGCTTACCTTGAGAAGGTCCGCAACCTCCTGTGTTGAGAGCGCTTTTTTATCAGGCATCGATAACCCTCCTGCAGTATTTTGTGTTGACATTCTGCGCGAAATTGAATAAAATAAGAATTAAAACGCATATATGAGCAATTTATATATCATTTCATATTATATCACGCATATTAGTGTATGGCAAGTACGAAATAATATGAAAGCAGACATACAAATTGAGGTGGATTGTTTGAACGATATCCTGTTTTTACTGTTGACCCTGCTTGTGGGAAGCTTGTTTGGTTTGGCAGCGGTAAAGATCAAAATCCCTGCAGGTCTTATGGTCGGAGCTATTGTAGGCGTCGCAGCTTTAAACATCATTTTTAATGTTGCATATATGCCTAAGCAAACGACACTGGTTGTCCAGATTATTGCCGGTGCTTTTATCGGATGTTCTATGGAGAAGAGTGACTTAAAGCGTCTACCCAAAATCATAAAGCCTGCGGCAATCATGCTGGGTGCCTTGCTTATCTTAAATTTAATCGCTGGGTTTTTGATTTACATACTCAGTCCGCTGGACTTAGTAACTTCCCTCATGTCCGTTGTTCCTGGTGGTGTCAGTGATACACCAATAATTGCGGCAGTCATGGGTGCTGATGGACCAAAGGTAGCAGTCATGCAACTGGTACGGCAGGTGCTTGGCATAGGTGTTTTTCCTGCGCTGATTGTTGTATACGATAACAAACGTAAAAAGAGTGACTCTGAGGGTGAAACAAGGGAGGCTTTCACAGAAAAACGTCAGAAGTCGAAAACAAAATCCTGGCAGTCATTTATCTGCACCATGGCTGTTGCTGCTGTTTTCGGTATCCTCGGTAAAATATCCGGTATTACGGCAGGTACTTTTGTATTCTCTATCATCGCTGTGCTGATTCTGAAATTGGTATTTGATTTTGCTTATATTCCCAAATGGTTGAAGAAGTGCGCTCAGGTCTTAAGCGGATGTTACCTCGGCAGTACGATTCTCATGTCCGATGTGCTGGCGTTGCGATATTTACTTGTACCTCTCTTTATTATTGTAATTGGTTATGGAGCAAACTGTTATGTAACAGGCAGAATTATAAACAGAACATGCGGCTTCACAAGAAAGGAAGCAATGCTGATCACCACGCCAGCTGGTGCGTCGGATATGGCGCTGATTTCGACTGACTTGGGCGTTGAAAATACAGATATTATTATATTACAGGTTCTTCGGGCAGTGATTGTTATGTCACTGTTTCCTCAGATAGTAAATCTGATTTTGTACATAGCAGGAGTTTAGCAGGAGGACGAAATTCTGAAACCTAAAGTCACCTAAAAACTTTGAAAAAGGCAACAAAAAACTAAGCCATCTGAGAAATGGCAAAAAAGAAAAGCATCTGACCGCTTGCGACTGCCAACTTATTCAAGCCGGTACTATAACAGCACTTTTGCAAAAATGCGATTCTGACCGTGTCGGTTTGTCGTTCGTAGGGTATTTCTCTTGAGAATACAGGCATTGACTGAACGCCCTGCTAAAAACGAGTAATGTCTCTACAAAGATAAGTCTACGGGCTTTATTGTCCCACTTATTGGTGCTTGAAAGGGCATTCGGCACAAATAATTATTCGGTCAGCAAACAAGCTGTGCCCACTCACCTCCACGTGCTCTGTAGTTCACCTGTAATCTCAAAATGATTTTATCACAAATTTGCGCTAAGTCGCCCTAGGTTTCATTCCGTTTGGTGCCTAAGCGTAGAGAAAGGAATGGTCATAATTATGTCAGTGAAAATTGCAATTAACGGTTTTGGACGTATCGGAAGGCTTGCTTTCAGGCAGTTGTTTGAAATGGACGGTTATGAGGTCGTAGCAATCAACGACTTAGCCACTCCAGAAATGCTTGCTTATCTTTTAAAATATGATTCAACTCAGGGTACATATCAGAATGCCGGCACTGTGGAATTTGAAGAAGACTATATTGTTGTTAACGGAGCGAGAATTCCTGTATTCAATGAGACTGATGCATCCAAGCTGCCGTGGGAGGTGCTTGACATTGATGTTGTTCTGGAATGTTCTGGCGCGTACCTGTCAAAAGAGAAGTCGCAGGCACATATTAGTGCCGGCGCGAAGAAGGTCGTCATTTCAGCTCCCGCCGGAACCGATATTCCAACGATTGTTTATGGCGTCAATGAGAGCATTTTGACCCCTGAGGATAAAATAATCTCCGCCGCGTCCTGTTCAACCAATGCGCTCGCACCAATGGTAAAGGCGTTGAATGACTATGCACCCATTCTAAGTGGAATCATGACTGTCGTGCACGGCTATACCGCCACGCAAATGCTGCAGGATAGCCCACAGAAGAAGGGTAACTTCAGGCGCTCCAGAGCGGCGGCTGTCAATATCATACCGACTACTGCAGAAGCGGCGACGGCAGTCGGGCGAGTCATTCCCGAGCTGGCGGGCAAGCTCACTGGTTCGGCAATCAGAGTTCCGGTTCCAGTCGGATGCATTATAACCTTAGTAGCTGTTGTTTCAGGAAAAATTTTATCCAGCGAGAGCATCAACGAGGTGTTGAGGAATGCTGCAACAGAGATATTTGGCTATACAGAGGAAGAATATGTATCCTCCGATATCGTTGGTATTACTTACGCCTCGCTTTTTGACGCTACGCAAACGCTCGTATGCAAGATTAAAGATAACGAATACGAGATCAGGGTTGCCGCATGGTTTGACAACGAAAATTCCTTTGTCAGCCAGATGGTGCGGACGGTCGTTTATGCTTCCGAATTATAAAAGCAGTGCAATCTTCTGCGGCTGATTTTCAATTCTGCGGAAGTTATATGAGAATTACACAAAAAAAGGAGAATTGCTAATTATGAAAAAGATTATTATCGTATTCCTATCTGTATTAATGGTCTTGCCGTTTGCTGGGTGCGACAGCAAACAAGGAACTGTCTCTAAACCGGACACATCAGCTCAAACGGTCACTGCGAATGTGGTGGACCTTAACGTGGCAGTCGAATATACAGATCACGCGGCCTCGTTTTATTATGCCCATGAAAAGGGTCTTTTTCAGGATTCTGGCATTAATATTAATGATGTAAAAGTGTACGCTAGTGGTGTTGGTGTTGCCGCAGCCTTTACCAAAGGTGGCTTTGATGTCAGCTATATGTGTCTGGTACCTGCGATTTATACATATGCCAATGGAGGTGTACCGATCAAGATCATTGCCGGTACTCATAAGAACGGGTACGCGCTTGTTGTGAACAGCGCAACGATTAATAAACTGAGCGATCTGGAAAAGGATGGCATAAAAATCGCCAATGGCCCCGAGGGAACCACAACTAGCTTTTTACAAAAACTGCTGATAGAAAAGGAAGGTTTGGATTCAAAAAAAATCCAAGCCAACACGGTGCAGATGAATGCGGCTAAACAGCTTATGGCTTTGCGCAACGGAAAAGTCGATGCCATATTTGTTCCGGAACATTTTGCGTCGCTTGCCGCTTCATTCCCAGGTATGAAAATACTGATCAAAAGCTCTGATATCTGGCCGGATATGCAGGGCAGCGTTCTGGTGGTGACTGAGGATTTGTTGACGAATCAACCTGAGGTAGTTGAAAAGCTAAAAGAGATCAATGAAAAGAGCATTCAGCTTATGAATGAAAATCCCGAGGACGCGGCTGAGATCATCGCTCAGGCTCTGAATATAAATCAGACTATGGTTAAAGATGAGACGGAAAGCCCGGAAGCCAATTTGGACGTTACCCCGGAGATCGCCGCTGCTTCAATGAGCAATCTTAAAATGACATCGGATATTAGCGTTGAAGAGGTACAGGCAGTCATCGACAAAATGTATGAATTAGGTTATCTGGCAAAATCTTTTAAGGCTGAAGAGATTATGGCCATTGATTAAGGATAAACATAAAAGATGAAACAAAAACTAACAAGAAAACACCTTTTATATCTTATTCCCATCGTATCGTTTCTTGCAATATGGGAAATCTCGGGGCAACTGGCTCAAACGCCTTTATTTCCGCCCTTGAGCAGAGTGGTCGTGCAGTTTGGGGAGCTTCTCAGAAATGGACTGCTTCTTAAAAGTCTGGGTGCAAGCTTTTTGAGAGTTTTAGTTGGGTACATTCTTGGAAGTCTAGCCGGTCTTATTGTTGGTATATTAATGGGTGTCAACAAGTTCATTGAACATAGCTTAAGGCCGCTGCTGAGTATTTTGTTTCCAATACCGACTCTGGGATGGCTGCCGCTGCTCATGTTGTGGATTGGCATTAATGAAGCGTTGCCTGTAACACTGATCTTCATATGTGCGTTCTTCCCTCTAGCGTACAACACGTTGACCGGTATTAAAGAAGTTAAAGCGGAATATATCAAAGCGGCACGAACGCTTGGCGCATCAAAATGGTATATTCTTTGGCACATCATTCTTCCGATGGCCTCCCCAAATATTTATACCGGTCTGCGCCTTGAGGCGGGAATGGTATGGAGGACAGTCATTGCGGCCGAGATGTTTGCGATACCCACAGGGATAGGCGCCCTGATGGCGAATGCGGAAAGCCTGATTCGGGTAGACATTATAATGGTTTGCCTGGTAGTGTTATCCTTGATGTGCACCTTTTTTGAGCGGTTATTCCTATGGATGGAGAACAGAACCACCAAAGCATGGAGGTAAAAATGTCAAACATCAGTCTAAAAAATATTTCCACACAGCATTGTCTAAATAATGTAAATCTGGATATCGACACTGGTGAGCTCGTGATCGTCTTGGGCTATACCGGTGCCGGGAAAAGCACTCTCTTAAATGTGATAGCTGGACTGACAGAATATTCAGGTGAAGTGTATTTTGACCATAAGAACATGAACGATGTTCGTACGGAAAAACGCAATGTAGGTTATCTATTGCAGGACATTTATCTTTTTCCGCATTTGACCACATATGAGAATGTGGCCTTCGGTTTGCGCGCCGGCGGTTGCTCCGCTGACCGGATAAGGGAGAAAGTTGAAGAAACACTGGAGATGCTTCGTATTACGCACTTGAAAGACCGTTATCCGAAGGATCTTAGCGGCGGGGAAAAACAAAGGATAGGCTTGGCGCGTTCTATTATCATGGAACCAGGAATTTTGCTTTTGGATGAACCGTTATCCAGTCTTGATCCATCGACCGCCAATAATATTCGAAACGAATTGAAAATGCTTCAAAAACGGTTGAATCTAACAATGCTGTATGTGACACATGATTATGCAGAAGCACAGGAACTTGCTGATAGGATTATTGTGGTTTCTGAAGGTCAAATTAAGCAAGCAGGGTCGATTCATGATGTCTTCTGTAAACCCGCTGTCGAGATCAGAGACTTAATATCCGCAGCTCAGTCCGGAATCATGTAGGTACACGTAACTGAAAAAGTAAAATACTATAATAGAGGAGTTTGTATGATGGAGAAAGAAAATAAAGAGCTGTTCTTTGCTCGTTTGCAAGAAGAGTTTACCAAGCTGGTTGATGAATTTCAACTCAGGCAGGCTGAAGTCAAGGTGAAAGCATCTCTGCTGAGTCCGGAAGATTCTATTGGAGCGACCAAACGTCAGGATTATGTGATTCTAACGGGAAAGGAACGTTTGCTTCAGGCCACCGTCATGGGCTGTAAGGGGCAAGCATTTACAGGCTCGCAGGGTGACTTTTCCGGGACACTGGAAGATGTGCTGGCGTTGCCTTTGACGGACGATTTTCAGCGAGCCATATATATTTCTACCCTTAATGCCGTTGTATGTTATACAGGGAAGGATGTGCAAACTGTCCACTGCCGGAATGAGGGGCCAGAGAAATGTGCCCTTCAAACAGCATCATACTTCAAGGAAAACTATGGTGATTCGCGAGTTTTAATGATCGGCTATCAGCCTGCACTTGCCGAAGCGATACATAATGCCGGAATATCGCTGATCGTACTCGACTTAGACCCGGCAAACATTGGAAAGACTAAAAATGGAGTTCTTATCAGCAACGGCGCTGAAGGTCTGGAAGACTATATTTCTGGTAGTGACGTAATTTTTGCCACCGGTAGCACGATATGTAATGCGACTATCGATGCGTTGTATAATGCACCCATACCACTTGTATTATTCGGAACAACCGGAGCCGGAGCCGCAGCGTTGTTGAGTATAAAAAGGTTTTGCCCGGAGTCAACCTCTGGAAAAGGTGATTAATGGTACAGCAAAAAACGTATCAGAGCCATAGAGACGGCGGATCAATACAGTATCTGAATGATGCTCCATAAGATCCATTACCCCTACATTGCGGCTTAGGTATGAGCCGCTGTGTAGCATAGATTTTTCATGCCCTTTCGGGGTCAAACTCATTGTGGCAAGCAATGTTTGTGGCTATCCATCGCCACAAACGCTTGTTGGTGGCAGGCCCCCAATCCCCGTTGATCGCACAATAAATTGTGCGGCTGCGCGTCCTGCGGACGCTTTGGGAGCATGAACGCTGTTCATGCTCTTTTCAGTTTGGCCCAGACCGTTCTCCGGTGCCGAACTGAAAGTCAACGTTTTACTTCCTCTATCGATGGTGGTGCAATCCGATTCTTCACAAACTTGCATTATGATAAAATTTNTATTATTGTAAAAGGCAAAACAGAAAGCGCACGGAAGCACAGCGCAGATATGAAAATTAGAATTGGATTACAAATAAAAATCGAGGCAGCATATGATCTATTCCCTTGAAGAATTAAAAAAGCGAATTGCGCCGGTAGCGGAAAAATACCATCTCAGAGCCGTATATCTCTTTGGCTCCTATGCCCGAAACGAGGCGACGGATGACAGCGATGTAGACGTGTTGATCGACAGAACGGGTCCCATAGTGAAAAGCGCGTTCGATATGGGCGGTCTGTATAACGATTTATGTGAGAGTATCGAAAAAGAAGTCGATTTGGTCACGACATATGCGTTGACTCAGGATAGTACACAAGATAGAACCCCATGGTTTACCGAGAACGTCATGAGGGATCGTGTTCTGATTTTTGAACAGTAGTGATTATTATGCGTTTGCCAAGCAATTCGGAACGGAGCATTTTAAGTAAACTTTTATTACAATGCTCCCGCACGATGAACAAAATACGGACTACCAGCTTCATGCTGATAGTCCGTATTTTGTTATCACCGCCAGCCTAACCTCAAGATAAATCAACCCGCGTTTATGTGCGGTTAATAAAAGTTTCCTTTCTTTCTTCCTCACGATCTTTGCCAAGCAAGCGGTCAATATTTGATTTTACCACCAACAGCTCTTTCATTTCGTCGCGGGCTTTCCGATAGTCGGTGTAGGCATCCTTTTTTTCTGTCAACAGTTCAGCGTACTCGGCCTGTAAGCTCTTGACGGTGGGGAGTTTTTTCACGTCCAGCTCGTCAAACGCTTTCTTCGCCGCCTTGTGCAACAGGATATCGCTCTCATGCTCCGAAAGAAATTTTTTGGAGTACCCTGCCTTGCGATAGGCGACATAGGTATCGCGGGTCTTGGCGTAATTGATAATCTGTGTTTTCAGAACGACAATCTCAGCCAGCCGTTTCTCAGCCGTTTTGATCTGTGCGGACAGCTCATTGTACCGGGCGGTAG